>Ga0255341_1000044_pt1 | contig 229983 bp, 186 predicted proteins | sample wastewater_treat_8_FD_192418 | JGI IMG/M metagenome (GOLD analysis project Ga0255341, IMG submission 192418) | Wastewater microbial communities from Lulu Island WWTP, Vancouver, Canada - plant12 | ecosystem: Engineered > WWTP > Wastewater > Unclassified | place: Canada: Vancouver, British... | reverse complement strand
AAGCATTGGGATCAGTTATTTTTTGTTTTGTCACTTTAAATATACTGATTTTCAGAGATATCTGAAAACTCCCAGTGCTTCTTTTTATACCATTTCTTAACTCTTTCTTACTTGCGAAACTTCAGTAATAAATTATTGTTAACAAAATGTCTGTACTTTTCTTATCAATATGGGTAAATTTTACTACATTGGACAAAGGTTTCATCCGTTTCTTACCTCACTTTTGCGTCAAATCACATGAATGATATATGTTTCAGATCCTTCTTTATGGATTTATACGGCAGGAATGAAGAACTAAAGATACGCGTTTTACGGCTTAATCCCTTATATAAGAGGTCCTTCGGGTTCTTTAATTCCGGTTAATTCACTTCCGCGGAAAGAATGCAGGATGATCATCAAGGTTTAATCAATAATCTATTTAGCAAAAAATCCTATGAAAAAAAACCGAGAAAGCTGTCCGGACCTGGTCATACGGTTTCGGATGGGAAGTGGCATGAAGATGATTTCATTCGGATTGCTCTTCTTTTTGTTTGTAATCCCATATTACCGTGCTTCAGCGGGAGGAGTGATCTTCGGCGGGGATGTGGGGAGTGTTGCGGAATTCCTTTCGAAGAGTAGGCCGGGTAACCTGGCGGATGCTCCGTTGATGCAACAGGAGCGGACCATCCGTGGAAAGGTGAGTGACAAGAACGGTATTGCGATTCCCGGAGCGACTGTGGTTGTGAAAGGAACTACCGTGGGAACGGTCACCGATGCGTCGGGAAATTTCACCCTGACCGTACCGGACCGCGCCAATGTTCTGGACTTCTCCTTTGTCGGGATGAAACCCCAGGAAGTCATCATCGGTACACAGAGCGTTTTTAACATCCTGCTGGAGGATGAAACCATCGGCCTCGACGAGGTGGTGGTGGTTGGGTATGGCACTGTGAAGAAGAGCGATGTGACGGGGGCGCTGACCCGTGTCACGGACGAGACCATTCAGGAGCGGCCTGTGCAGAATGTCATCCAGGCTTTGCAGGGGAAAGCCGCCGGGATTGACATCACTTCCAACATCAAACCGGGTGAACTTCCCGATATTGTGATCCGGGGCACCCGATCCATATCGGCTTCCAATACCCCGTTATATGTGCTGGATGGCATTCCGTTGGCGGCGGGAAGCATGGCGGATATCAACCCCAACGACATCGCTTCGGTGGAAATCCTGAAAGACGCATCGGCAACTGCCATTTACGGATCGCGAGGCGCCAACGGTGTGGTGCTGATCTCCACCAAAAAGGGGATGGAGGGAAGAGTTTCCATTGATTATACCAATACATTTTCTTTCGATCATTACAAGTCGCTGACCGAGTGGATGGACGGTCCGGATTACATTGAAAGGTGGCGGTTGGCCCTGATGAACGGGGGACAGTACGGCACCGAGAAGTTTACCAACCTGAATACGCCGGTGAAGCTGGGGTATCCCGATCCGGCTCTCGACGTCTCCAAGTTCAATTTGGCAGCTGACCGGACAGCATGGGAATCGGTGATGCGGGCTTATGAGTGGGAAGGCGAGATGGGAGGAACCGTTAAAATGCGGGCCACCACCGCTGCCGAAAAAGAACTGGGATGGCCCGACCAGGTCCCCGTTTATGATGCTTCCAAAATCAGGAGTTACGACTGGGGAGCCGACGCCCTCAGGGTGGGATTGAACCAGCACCATCAGTTGTCGCTCTCCTCAGGAAATGAAATTTCGAAAATCTACGTCTCCTTCGCCTATCTCGACCAGTTGGGCGTCCAGAAAGACCAGGATTACAACCGCTATTCCCTGAATCTGAACGGAGATCTGGCTCCCACAAAATGGATCAAGGTGGGGGCTTCCGTAAATACAGCCCTGTCAGAACAGAACTTCGGCATATTGCCTCCCAATACCTCCAATACCGGTTCCAAGGACCTCTATTCCAGGGCTAATGACCAGTTCCCGTACGCCCTTCCCAAGGATGACCATGGCTTCTGGATCAAGAACCCGGGTGGTAACCTCTCACTCTGGAATCCGTTGATCGACATAGACCAGGCCATGAGCAACCGCCGCATCGGCTCCGTTTTTGCCAACGCTTTCGGTGAAATTACCTTTACCCCATGGTTGCGCTACCGCCTCAATTTCGGCACCCAGTACCGGCAGTTCCGGAATGGAACCTGGACAGGCCCCAACGCCACCAGTCATCTGACCAACAAACCCAATACTGCTGGGTATTCCACCAACCAGAGCTTTGCATGGGTGGCTGAAAACCTGCTCTACTTCCAGAAAAAAATCGCCGACGTCCATGATCTGGGGATCACCCTGCTCCAGTCGGCCCAGAAATTCAGAAATGAGGGAGTCTCCATGAGCGGTTCAAGCATGATTTACGACATCAGCAAGTGGTATGACATTGCCGCTAACCTGAACGGCAAACCCGACGGGTATGGCACCAGCTTTACTGAAAATGCCCTGATGTCTTACATGGCGCGGCTGAACTATGCCTTCCTGAACCGTTATCTGCTTACCGCTTCCGGGCGCTGGGACGGCGCCTCGGTGCTTGCACGGGGTCATAAATGGGATTTCTTCCCCTCTTTTGCCCTGGCCTGGAAACTCCAGGAAGAGCCTTTTCTGAAAGAACTGAACTGGATCAACGAATTTAAAGTCCGCCTGGGATACGGAATCACGGGTAACTCTTCCGTCAGCCCCTATTCCACCACCGGCCCCCTAAGCCGGAATCCCTATATTTGGGGATCTACGGCAGCCATCGGATACCTTCCCCAGGTGGTGGCAAATCCTGAAATGGCCTGGGAAAAAACCGGGCAGCTGAACCTCGGACTTGATTTCGGTTTCCTCAACAACCGCATCTCCGGAACCGTGGAACTCTACCGCTCCAATACCTTTGACCTGTTGCTCCCCAAAACCCTGCCCGCCGTGTCGGGTTATGTCGGCAAAACCGAAAACATCGGGAAAACCAGGAATGAGGGCATTGAAATCACACTCATCACCGACAACATCAGGAAGAAGAACTTCCGGTGGACAACAGAGTGGAGTTTTTACACCAACAAAGAGCAGATTGTCGAACTGCTCAACAAGGACGCCGAAGGGAAACCTCTCGACATGCTGGCAAACCGCTGGTTCATCGGGCATCCCATCCAGGTCTATTACAACTATGAGAATGCAGGAATCTGGGGAAATTCGGAGGAGGAGTTGGCTGAGATGGCCAAGTTCAACGCGAACGGACACAAGTTCTATCCCGGAACCATCAGGGTGGTGGACCAGAAAACCGTGGACACTGACAAGGACGGGGTGAACGATGCCGGCGACTACAGAATCACGGGTGACGACATGGTCATTTTGGGTACCAACCGGCCGAAATGGACGGGCGGCCTTACCAATTCCTTTACCTACAAGGCCTGGGAACTCACTTCCTTCATGTATGCCCGGGTGGGGCAGATGTATTTCGGAGGATATCCCAACTCCTACGGGGGAGTATGGCCCAATGGAAGGGTGGAAAATGACGTCTGGTCCAGGGACAACCCCAAAGGCTACTGGCCCATGCCCAATTCCGGAAGCGTGGAAAACATCACCGCCGCAATGCAATACAACAACGGAACTTTTATCATCGTCAGGAATATTTCACTCTCCTATACCGTTCCCCCGAACTGGCTGACCAAAATCGGTCTCAAGCGGCTCTCCCTCACGGCCCAGGTGCTCAATCCCTTTATCTTCGGGGGAGAAGTGGTGAAATGGGGACTGAATCCCGAAGACAAAACCAACTGGGATATTGCCTCCTCGAATACCAATCCGCTCGGTGGCATGAACAACAATACCATTCTGGTGCAGAGCTACGTCCTTGGCCTCAAGATAGGTTTGTAATAATTGTTTAACTTTTTAAAACTGCGTATTATGAAGAGATATATTTCCTTGTTTCTGGCGGTAATTTTCCTCTTTTCCTGCGAGGATTTCCTGGAAGAGAAGCAAGTTTCGACCCTGACCCAGGATTATTACAATACCGAAGGCGGACTGGATGCTCTGGTAAAGGGACTATACGTATACTTGCGGGTGAAACATGAATGGGATTCCAACGGGGCCAAGCTGAACGATCCGGAGACAGACCAGTACCAGCATGCCGCTGCCAATTCGGCCATTGCCAAATGCAACAGTGCGGCTTTCGGAACCGATGTGAGCACCATTGCCGGCAATATCACCAATTACATAGGTTCGGCCAATTCGAGCTATGCACCCATGGGGGCGTATCCCCACATCAACAATTGCAACATAGCCCTGAAACAGATCGAGACGGTGAAGCCGGGCCGTTTCGGCACCGACGCCGCCTATGCCAACCAGCGCAAGGCAGAGGTCCTCTTTTTGCGTTCGTGGGCATACTACCTGATCTCCAATCAGCTGGGCGCCGTTCCGCTCCTCTTGGAAGCCAAGACCGAGGACAATGGCATTTATTATTACCCGAAGTCCGACCTGGAAACCATCTACAGGCAAATCATTTCCGACATGCGTTTTGCTTACCAGAACCTGCCAGCCAGCCAGGCCGACCGGGGGAGGGTGACCAAATGGGCTGCCGGCCATTTCCTGGCCAAACTCTACCTGAACAGGGCCCAGGCAGCCGCCTTCCGGAACAGCGGCGAACCACATCTGAAAATGCTGTACAAGGGAAGTGTGTCCAGCGATCTGGATTCCGTCATCACCATCACCACCGAGGTGATCAACGCCCTCGCCGGCGGATCGGGAACCCTCAAAGGACTGGCATCAGACTACTGGACCCTCTTTAATCCCGCCGTTTCAGAAACATCCCCCAGTCCAGAGGTGATGCTGGCCGCCCAGTTTGACGTGAATACCTCTCTGAACGGCCGTTTCGGCGGCAACCGGTCATGTAACTACCACACCGGGGATTATACCAACCAGACGGGGGTGACCCGCGCCATGGCCTACGGAAGGCCTTTCGGTACTTACAAACCCACCGATTGGGCTTACGACAATTTTATCGACAAGGTGAATGACAGCCGTTACTACAAGACTTTTGTCGAGGAATACATCTGTAATATGAGCGGAGGAGGCACCAGCTTTGTGTGGAGCGATGCTGCCGCAGCCTGGTGGAATGCCAACAAACCTGCCGGTGAACCTGCCGTTGCCGCCAAAAGCAAACGGATCGCCTTTGGAAAAAGAGCCCTGATATACCTGGAAAACCAAAAGGAAGAGGCCTTGGATTCGGCCATGGTGATGAGCATGCCTTTCCAGTTTATCGTCAGATGGGTGAAATCGGAAAAGACAGGACGTTACTATTACCGCCTCTTTATCGACGGTACCGGGATGGGCCTGGCGAACACCCGGACCGCTCCCTATCTCTCTTCGGCAAAATATGTGGACCCCTCCAGGGGAGGCAGCACCGCGGAAAGTAATTTCAACAGCGAGGCTGGGACCCGAGACGCCATTCTGATGAGACTGGCCGAAACCTATATGATCAGGGCTGAAGCCTACGGAAGGAAAGGCAGCTATGGAATGGCCGTCGCCGATATCAACGTGTTGCGTGAAAGAGCGGCATACAAGGGAGGGGAAAATCGTCCTGAGGTATGTGTGATGTATGAACCTCAGGCGGCAAACCTTCCCGCAGGCGAGAAAAATGCTCCCTATACCGTGACAGCATCCACCTATGACGCCATCAAAGTGACCGAAAACCATTTCTCCCCCGGAACACCGGAAGCCCTGGCTGAACATTACATCCCCACGGTTACCAGTAAGGCGGACATGTTCATCCACTTCATCTACAATGAGAAGGCGAGGGAATTCCTCTCCGAGGGTCTTGCCTGGGAAGACCAGCACAACGCCGGAATTCTCTATGACCGTATCATGTTTTTGAATCAGGTGGCTTCCGATAAAACCGGACGCTGGCCTGTGGCTTTCAATACTCACAACGGAAACGGCCAGGACGGCAACGGAAAGGGAACCATGCAGAAACACTACACCTTCAGGGTATGGCCAAAGGCTTACCTTGACCTGCTGACCGATGAAAACGGGAAACCCTTAGATGTCGCTGCAAAAGCAGCGTATCAGAATCCGGGCTATTAACCGGTTGAAGTCACCCCTGGTGAAGGCCGTCCCGCATGCGGGACGGCCTTCACTATTTTACTGGCAGAAGGTTCCGTATTCATTTCTGTGATGTCACATTAATAAATTATATTTGCTTTTTGATATTTAACTGAAGCATATGAAAGCTTTTCTTCCTCTGTCGCTTTGCGGATTGTTGATCTTGGTGATGACCGGCTTTTCCTGCGGTGATAAAAATGGAAATCCTGAACCCGACGAAGAAACTGAAATTGAGGAGCCATCGTCCTGGTTTGCCATGGGAGTGGATCTTTCGTATGTTAACCAGATAGAGGACCATGGGGGTGTTTACCGTGTTGAGGGAGAAGCGAAGGATCCTTTTTCCATTTTGAAATCACTCGGTGCCAATGCCGTGAGGGTGAGGCTGTGGCATAATCCGCAATGGGTCAGGGAAGTATATGGAAATCCTTCAAAACCCCTTTACAGCGGATTTGACGATGTGTTAAAAACCATCAGAAGGGCCAAAGAGCTAAGGATGGCGGTGCTTCTCGATTTCCACTACTCCGATTTCTGGGCCGACCCCGGTCGCCAGGAACCTCCCGAAGCCTGGGAAAACATCACCTCCCTGGATGTGCTGAGCGATTCGGTATATAACTACACCTTTGCGGTACTGAAAAAACTGGACCAACTCAGCCTGTTGCCCGAAATGGTGCAGATCGGGAATGAAACAAACTGTGGCTTGATGATGACCGGGACCAAAGAGGGTTTCCCGGCGCCCGATGCCTGCAACGGCCGGTGGCAAAACCTGGGGGTTGTCATCAACAGCGCCATCAAAGCGGTCAGGGATGTCTCAGCCAATTCTTCCATGAAAACCGAAATAGCCCTTCATGTGGCAGATCCCAAAAACCTGGAATGGTGGTTCTCCAAAGCCGTGACCGACGGCGGAATTCAGGATTTCGACATCATCGGGTTTTCATATTACCCCCTCTGGCATACAACCATCCCGTCAGGCTCGCTCCTCACCCTTGTGAAAAAAATGAAAACCGATTACGATAAGAAGGTAATGGTCCTGGAAACAGCCTATCCGTGGAGTATTTCTGGTGCTGACAATTACAACAACCAGTTCGGCTCCCAGAAACCCCTGACCGGTTTTCCCTTCACCCGGCAGGGACAGCTCGATTTTATGGTGATGCTGACGCAGGAGATGATTTCCGCAGGGGCCAACGGCGTCTTTTACTGGGAACCCGCCTGGATCACCTCGGAAATGAAGGATCCCTGGGGAAAAGGTTCATCTTGGGAAAATGCCGCGTTTTTCGATTTCCAGGGAAACACGTTGCCGGTGACCCGTTACCTGAACTGGACTTACAAAATGAACCCATAGCGGATGAGCATCCCGGTCGATATTCCACATGGCGGCAGGGAAGACAAATCTGGTGTCGTCAGCGATATTTTCAGCCTCCTGTTTCCATTTCCCAGGGAACAGCAGTCAGGAAACGGACCTTCCGGAATCAGGGACTTTACTTACTCCTGGCAGGAGTTGGAGATTTCCCCCGCAGAGGTGGAGCGCGATCTGGGATTTATTCCGGGAGAAACCCCGGAACCCTTCGCCGGAATGGTCCTCTCGGCCCTGGAGGAAGCCCCTTCATTGTTCGAACCCAGGGCAGGCTTTCGCGTTTTGGCCCCTGTCCTCTTTGATAACTCCAGGCGGGTTTTTAGGGCAGGAAACCATACTTTTTTCCCCGGAAAGATCATCTTCACCCAAATCAAAAATGGGGATGCCCTCCTTTTTTTTGCCGCCACAGCAGGGGAAGCGGTGACCGTCAGGTGCCGAAATCTCAATGATGCCGGTGACCAGGTATACAGTTACGTACTCGATACCCTGGGCTCAGTGGTCGCTGAAAAAGCTTCCGAAAGAATGATGGAGTGGTTGGAAACACAACTGGCACCCGCGAATTGGGCCATTTCCGATTCCTACAGCCCCGGGTATTGCAACTGGGATGTGGCGGAACAACAAAAACTCTTCTCCTTTTTTCCTCCCGGCTTCCTGGGAATCACCCTGTTGCCCTCCTCGCTGATGAATCCCGTGAAATCCATTAGCGGCGTCATAGGAGCCGGTCCTGGGGTGAAACGAACCGGTTATCGCTGCCATATCTGCACCAACAAAACCTGTATCTACCGAAGAATAAGAAACCCCCATGCTTGATACGCATACCCCGGGGAAACAGGATTTTTTGACATATACAGTTTGAAGTTTAAATTTGCTTTATTTTAACCGGAAAAAATAGCTGAGGAATTGCATTGTGAGACTCCTGTCATTTAATCCTGATGCTGTTGGGAGGCATGATGAATGGATTTTCGGCACGTTCGCTGAAGGGTTAGGCGGCCGTAATGGTGACCCTGGTGGTATGGTAAAACCATCACCTTTAAAAAAAAATCCATAATTGCAGGCAACGTATTTTATTTATTAAAAAGTTTCTATTTTCACCCCGTCATAGAACCGCAGCATCGCGGATGTGATCAGTGCGAAAACAATCCGATTAATCTTTAATCCATGAATCAGAACAAACCAAGAGTCATCAAGGATTATGACAAACTTGACCCGGCCATCCAGGAACAGATCAAGCTGGTTTACCCCACGGGTTTCAGCGATTATCTGATCTATTACTTTGACAAGGATGGAAAGAATGTGAGTGCATTGCCCTTTGAAACGGAAGACAAATATTACCTGATCAGGATGACCCTGAGTGAAGCGGAGCGTATCATTGAGGATGACGACGATTATGATGATGACGGATTCCTCAAGGATCATGTCAGGGAGGAATATGAGGACAAGTATGCCGACATGGAACTGGCGGCTGCCGATGAGGATGAAGAGGAAGAACCCCTGGACGAGCCTGATGATGAGGGTGATGACGACGACGATTATTAAATGAACAGGGCAGGTCGCCTTGTTAAAGGAGGTTTAACAGATGACAGACATTAAAAAAGCGATATTGGTCATTCTCGACGGATGGGGAATCGGCGACGGCAGCCCGCGGGACATCATTTCCCAGGCACCCACGCCGTTCCTGGATTCCCTGAAAGCCACCGCTCCCTATTCCCAACTCCTTACCTGCGGAAGGAATGTCGGGCTTCCCGACGGACAGATGGGCAACTCCGAGGTGGGGCATCTCAATATCGGGGCTGGCCGGATCATCTACCAGGACATGGTGAGGATCACCAAAGCAATTGAAGACCGCGAACTTTGGGAAAATCCCCGGGTGGTAAAGGCTTTTACCTATGCACGCGAGAATGACAGGAGCGTGCACCTGATCGGACTGATCGGCCCCGGAGGCGTGCACGCCCTCAGTTCGCATATGGTGGCGTTGTGCAGGATCGGTACCGACATGGGAGTCGGAAAGATCTTCATCCACGGACTTACTGACGGAAGGGATACCGATCCCCGTTCCGGACTCGGTTTTGTTGAAGAGGATATCCAAGCACTCAAGGGGACCAACGGCAGATTCGCCTCCCTGATCGGCCGCTATTACGGAATGGATCGTGATAAGAACTGGGACCGCATGAAACTGGCGTATGATCTCTATACCCGGGGAAAAGGGGATAAAAGCACCAACCTCCCGGAAGCCATCAGGAGGAGTTACAGGGAAGGCGTTACCGATGAATTTATCAAACCCATCGTCGTTGTCGACGGGGAGGGGGATCCGATCGGACTGATCGAGGCGGATGACGTGGTCATCTGTTTCAATTTCCGTACCGACCGGTTGCGACAGACCACCATCGCCTTTACCCAGAAGGACCTGCCCGAATACGGCATGCACACCATGCCCCTGCAGTGGTATACCATGACCAGCTATAAAGAGGACTTCAGGGGGATCAACGTGATCTTTGAAAAGGAAAATGTCACCCGCACCATCGGAGAATTGGTTTCTGATGCCGGAATCCGCCAGATCAGGATTGCTGAAACCGAAAAATATGCCCACGTGACTTTCTTCTTCAGCGGAGGTAGGGAAGCTGAATTCCCCGGTGAAACCCGGATCATGATCCAATCCCCCAAGGTTCCTACCTATGACCTGCAGCCCGAAATGTCGGCCCCTCAGGTGAAAGACGCAATCGTTGCCGAATTGAATAAAAAATCAGCCGGTTTCATAGTCCTGAACTTTGCCAATGGCGATATGGTCGGGCATACCGGGGTTTATGAAGCGATTTACAAGGCTGTGGTTGCCGTTGATGCATGTGTGAAAGAAGTTGTGGAAGCTGCCCGCGCCAATGGCTATGAGGTGCTCATCATCGCCGACCACGGCAATGCCGACAATGCGGTCAACGAGGATGGATCAGCCAATACCGCCCACTCCCTTAACCCGGTTCCATGCATTTATGTGGGCGAGCGGAAAGACGTAAGGTTAAAGGACGGAATCCTGGCAGATGTGGCGCCAACCCTGCTTTACATTATGGGTTTGAAAATCCCCGCGGAAATGACCGGCAAAATACTCATCGAAAACTGAAGTCGGTCCCAACCTTCATCTTAATCTTAACTTCAACCTTAGACTGTGGTCGAAATTGGCAAAGCTATTGTCAGCTTGGATCTTTTCAGGGAGTATTTCACCTGTGACCTGGAACAATGCAAGGGCGCCTGCTGCATTGAAGGGGACTCCGGGGCACCCCTGGCCCCCGGAGAACCGGAACTGCTCGAACAAGATTATCCCCGTTACCGCGACTTCCTGCCTCCCGACCATCGGAACGTGATCGAAAACAAAGGCTTTTCCCTGGTAGATAGCGATGGCGATGTGGTAACCCCTCTCGTACTCGACAGGCAATGTGCTTATTCCTATTACGACGACCAGGGAATACTCAAATGTGCGGTGGAAAAGGCCTGGAATGAAGGATATCTGAATTTCAGAAAGCCCTTGTCATGCCACCTCTTTCCCGTCAGGATCACGGCGTACCGCCACTTTGATGCAGTCAACTATCAAAAAATCGAAATCTGCCGGCCGGGACGGGAATGCGGAAAGAAAATCAGGATGCCGTTGTGGCGGTTCCTACAGGTTCCCCTCACCCGCAAGTATGGCGAAGAATGGTTCGCTGAACTCCAAATCGCAGCGGACCAGATTAATAGGCCATGAGCTCAACCCTGTTCCCGTCGGGATCCAGGATAATGGCTTCATAAAGATTGTCACCGGTCACACGGGGTTCACCGATCACTTTAAACCCGTCCTCCCGCAACCGCTGGGTCAACTCATTCACTTTCTGCCGTGATCCGGGATTGAACGCAAAATGGATGAGCCCCGTGTTCTGCTTCATGGGATTGTTTTTGTTCCGCGGCACATTGGGCATCTCCATGATCTCAAGCTTGCATGTGCCGTTGAACGACAGGAAATAGGAACGAAATTCCTTGGAATGATTGTAATATGCGTGACCGGAAGAAGCATCAAAATAGTGCATGTAGAAATTCCGCATCCCTTCCAGGTTGTACGTCCAGATGGCTATGTGATCAATGGTCATATGGGTGTTTTTTACAGTTGAATAATTTATTGTACGGTAGATTTTGCAGATGGTTATAATTCCGGAGTGCATTGATATGTTATTGTTTAAAAATTTCGTTTGCCGCCTGTAATCCTCCTCTTTCATCGCTCCGGGAAGACGGTCTCCGGCAACGACAAATAATCACCCTTTCAAACATAAGTGTCAAAAGGTCGGGTTTTTCCGCAGCTACTCCGATTTTTTTTAACATTTTTATATTCCTTCCAAACGACCTGCGGGTGATTGTATTTCCCGGATATTAATACACAAGGTGTTGTTATTCAAATGTATGCATCTTAGATATTGCTGCCTTAGGTCAGATTCACCGTCGGCAACGGCGGAACGGAAAAAATGATATGGCGGATTTTTTGATATTTTTGCACGGGATTTGCAGCAACGGTCCTGTCACTCCGACTGTTCAACAGACAATTTAACAGAATGATAAAATATACCGTTCCGGCACTGCTGGAAGAAGCCATCCAAAAATTTCACGATCAACCGGCCCTCGGATTTGCCGGAGAAGAACCACTTTCCTACCGGCAGTTGGACGCCAGGATCAACGAAACGGCCCGGCTGCTCATGCATTATGGCATCGGAAAAGGGGATAAAGCGGCCATCCTGAGTTCCAACATGCCCAACTGGGGCGTTGTTTTCTTTGCGACCCTCAGGATGGGAGCGGTCGTCGTTCCCATTCTTCCTGATTTTCATACCAATGAGATAAAAACCATTCTGGAACATGCAGAGGTGAAAATTCTGTTTGTTTCAGAGAATCTCTACCACAAGATCGAAAAAACCGACATACCGCCCGTCAGGACGGTCGTTACAACCGATAATCTGGCGGTTGTGCCTCCCGGTACCCCTGTTTCAGCCCTGGGCAGCCTCACCGCATTCTGTCAGGATACCGAAGCGGAAGCACCCCTGTCGTTCCCGGAAACCGAGGAAGAAGATCTCGCCACAATCATTTATACTTCCGGGACCACGGGAAGTTCTAAAGGGGTGATGCTTACCCATAAGAACATTGCCTGGACGGGCAAACAATGCTGGACGATAGAAAAAATCTATCCGTATGACAAATTACTATCCATACTTCCCTTGTCCCATACATATGAAAATACCCTGGGACTGTTGTTGCCGATGTTCCACGGGGCTTCCGTCTATTACCTGCGGAAACCACCGGTCCCGGCGGTATTGCTGCCTGCACTGCAACAGGTAAAACCGACAAAAGTGCTGTCGGTTCCGCTGGTGATCGAGAAAATTTTCAGGGGGAAAGTCTACCCCGAATTTCAGAAAAGCCCGGTGGTCAGAACACTCTACAAGGTTCCTCCCATCCGGAAGATCCTTCACAGGGTAGCCGGAAAAAAGCTGATGAAGACCTTTGGCGGTGAGCTTACTTTCTTCGGAATCGGAGGATCGAAACTGGACAGCACCGTGGAGCGGTTTCTGAAAGAAGCCAGATTTCCTTATGCCATCGGGTACGGACTGACGGAGACATCGCCCCTGCTTGCGGGTACGAATCCGAGGACTCCCAGGATTGGTTCCACGGGGCCTGCCATGCAAGGTGTACAGTTGCGGCTGGCCGATGTAGATCCTGCTACCGGGGAAGGGGAAATCCAGGCCCGGGGAAATAATGTCATGAAAGGGTATTATAAAAATCAGGAAGTGACAGATCAGGTCTTTACCGAAGACGGTTGGTTCCGGACAGGAGATCTCGGAAGCTTTGACAAGGACGGCTTCCTGCGGATCAAGGGACGGATCAAAAATATGATCGTCGGCGCCAGCGGGGAAAATATCTATCCTGAGGAAATAGAATCACTCATCAACAGAATGCGGTATGTGGTTGAATCCCTGGTCGTCGAGAAAAAGGGAAAACTGGTGGCTCTCATTCATCTGAACATGGAAGAGATCGAACGCCAGTATAATTCCTTTAAAAACGATGCCGTTCTCTTTGCTGAAAAAATAAGTCTTCGCAAGGACGAATTTCTTCGGGAGATCCAGGAAAAAGTCAATGCCCAGGTCAATAAGTTTTCGAAACTTCAGCAGGTACTGTTTCAGCAGGATCCATTTGAAAAAACACCAACTCAAAAGATCAAAAGGTTTCTTTACTATCAGAAAGCCGAACAGAAGCAGAAATAAAAATGCTATTTTTGCCCCTGTTTTAATGATCAGATGGATAGCAGTCAGAGATATCAATCCAGGGGAGTTTCTGCGTCAAAGGAGGATGTTCACCGTGCTGTGAGCGTGCTTGACAAAGGTTTGTTCCCCGGGGCTTTCTGCAAGATCGTTCCTGACATTCTGGGTGGTGATCCCGAATGGTGCAACGTCATGCACGCCGACGGCGCCGGCACAAAATCTTCCTTGGCTTACATCTACTGGAAGGAAACCGGGGACCTCTCGGTGTGGAAAGGGATTGCCCAGGATGCCCTGATCATGAACATCGACGACCTGGTATGCGTGGGCGCTACCGATAATATCCTGGTCTCTTCCACCATCGGGCGGAACAAAAACCTGATTCCCGGAGAGGTGGTGGCTGCCCTGATCCACGGCACCGAAGAAATTTGCGGAGACTTGCGTAAACTGGGTGTCGGGGTTTTCCTGACAGGAGGAGAAACCGCCGATGTGGGAGACCTGGTGCGCACCGTCATCGTCGATTCCACGGTGGTGTGCAGGATGAAACGCAAGGATGTCATCTCCGCCGGTCAGATCGCCCCGGGAGATCTCATCATAGGGTTGTCCTCCACGGGACAAGCCTCCTATGAAAAGGAGTACAACGGAGGAATGGGAAGCAACGGGCTCACCTCGGCACGGCATGATATTTTTGCACATGACCTGGCCCGGAAATATCCTGAAAGCTTCGACCCCTCCCTCCCGGAATCACTTGTCTATAGCGGCAGCTATTCCCTGACCCGGCGCATCGGCGAGGTGAATGCAGACGCAGGAAAACTGGTGCTGTCACCTACCCGGACCTATGCCCCGGTGATCCGGAGGATGCTGGAAGAATCCCGGGAAGCAATCCACGGCATTATACACTGCTCAGGAGGCGGTCAGACCAAAGTCCTTCATTTTGTTGAAAATCTGCATGTCATTAAGGATCATCTTTTTCCGATACCCCCGCTTTTCCGTATCATCCGCGAAGAATCGCAAACTCCCTGGCAGGAGATGTACAGGGTTTACAATATGGGCCATCGTATGGAACTTTATGTCAGACCCGAAGCAGCCCAAAAACTGATTGACATTTCAAAGTCCTTTCATGTCGAGGCAAAAGTCATCGGCCATGTGGAAGCCTTCACCGGCAAAAAACTGACCATCCATACCGAAGCCGGCATCTTCGAATATTAGCTGCCCCGACCAAAACCTTCGCCCCAACTCCTGAGTCTTAAATTCCAGGATTTCAGCCATTCATGGTTGCTGTTGTTGCGAAAGAATAATTTCCACAATCATCACATTATCAAATCATCAAATTTTCAAATCAGTAAATGCATTATGTCTGATTATCCGTTGCTTGACAAATATGAAGCCATCCGCCTCCGGTTTGAGGAGGTTTCCCAGCAGATCTCCGATCCGGCTGCAATGGCCGACATGAAGAGGTTCATCCTGTTAAACCAGGAATACAAGCGGCTGGAATCGCTGGTGGCGGCATTCCGGGAGTACAAGGGGGTGGTTGACAACATCGTATCGGGACAGGAGATCCTGAATGACGAGAGTGATCAGGAACTGCGTGACATGGCGAGGGAGGAGATGGAGAGGTCGGAATCGCTGCTTCCGGAAAAGGAGCAAGCCATCAAGCTGTTACTGGTGCCTGACGATCCTGAGGACGTCAGAAATGCGATTCTGGAGATCAGGGCAGGTACGGGGGGCGATGAGGCGAGTATTTTTGCCGGTGACCTCTTCAGGATGTATTCCAAATTCTGTGAACGAAAGGGATGGCGGCTGGAGGTGACCCATATGAACGAAGGCACCGCCGGGGGATTCAAGGAGATTGTGGCTACCATCACCGGCGAAGGGGTATATGGTATCATGAAATATGAATCGGGAGTGCACCGTGTCCAGAGGGTTCCACAAACCGAAACCCAGGGCAGGGTCCACACCTCTGCTGCTTCGGTGGCAGTGCTTCCCGAAGCGCAGGAATTTGACGTCGAACTCCGGGAAAGTGATATCCGTAAGGATACCTACTGCTCTTCGGGGCCGGGCGGACAGTCGGTGAACACCACTTATTCGGCAATCAGGCTGACCCATATCCCCACGGGAATCGTCGTAACCTGCCAAGACGAAAAGTCACAGCTGAAAAACCTGGCCAAGGCCATGGCAGAATTGCGAACCCGCATTTACAACATGGAATACCAGAAATATGTCGATGATATATCACGGCGACGCAAAACCATGGTCTCCACAGGGGACCGTTCCGCAAAGATCAGAACCTACAACTGGCCGCAGGGAAGGGTCACCGACCACCGAATCGGGCTCACACTTTACAACCTTCCGGCAATCGTCGCCGGTGACCTCGACGAAATCATCGAAAAACTGATGATCGAGGAAAACGCCGAACGGCTCAAGGAAGCGGAAATCTGAAAGATATCTGCATTTTACCTCAACCTTAGCCTTTACCTCAGCCCTTACCTCAACTTCAACCTTAGTTTGCGGCGCTTTTGTTCTTTTTCCGCCTGAAGAGCAACCGGAAAATGATGAAAAAAGAGCCAAGGATCAGGAGGGCCATGATGACGGGAATGATAATGGTGACAATGGGGGTAACGGTGGCGGCTATATTTTCGCCTGTAGAGACCAAAAAATTGCCGGTTCCTCCTGTCGTCCCCGTGGAACCCAGGCGCAGGGCTGCCGTTCCTCCCTGTACCGCCGCAGCTGCTCCTCCGCCAACGATGAAACTGGTGATCCATTTTACCAGCTCACTGTCAGCCGGAAGCACCGATGCAGTGATGAGAGTGCCGGCACCTACCGCCAGTGGCGTGGAGATGGAATCGAGCAGATTGTCAATAAAAGGAATGTAATAAGCGCCGATTTCCACGATCGTGGCAACACCCAAACTTATCAGTGACGTGTTCCCCGACAGCCATGAAAAACTTTCGGTGAGCGGGAGAAAACCCAGCCGGGCGGCAATCCCTGCAACCAGCAGGGGAAGGAATACCCGGAATCCGGTACTCGCACTTAGCCCAATGCCCAGGGCAATCGCCGTAATGATCTCTTTTTCCATCTTCAGGTTTTTTCTTTTTGTTCAAAAGTAACTAATTATTATGTCACCTTAAATTGTATCTTTAAAACTTGAATACCAGCACAGCAAATATCCTGCCATATGAATAAAACGGAGCTGTTTTCCCAAATCCGCATGAAACGGAGTTTTCTCTGTATCGGCCTCGATACCGATATTCTGAAGATCCCGGGCTTTCTGAAAGATACCGGCGATCCGGTTTTTGCCTTTAACAAAGAGATCGTTGACGCGACCCATGACCTTTGCGTGGCCTACAAACCCAACCTGGCCTTTTATGAAAGTCAGGGAGTTGCCGGATGGGTCAGCCTGGAGAAGACGGTCCGCTATATCAGGGAGAAGCATCCTGCTATTTTTCTGATTGCCGATGCCAAGCGTGGCGACATCGGCAATACCTCTTCGCTGTACGCAAGGGCTTTTTTTGAGCAGATGGATTTCGATGCCGTCACCGTCGCCCCCTATATGGGTGAAGATTCCGTGAAGCCATTTCTGGCATACCCCGGCCGGTGGGTCATCCTCCTCTCCCTGACCTCCAACAAAGGAGCTTCTGATTTTCAGATGGAACCGATGGCATCGGGGGAACCCCTTTTTGAAAAAGTGTTGAAAACAAGCCTTCGATGGGGTGATGCCGGTCATATGATGTACGTGGCAGGTGCCACGAAGGCCCAGGAACTTGCCCGGATACGCAGGATCATCCCTTCTCATTTTCTGCTGGTTCCGGGAATTGGGGCCCAGGGGGGAAGCCTCAGGGAGGTTGCACAATACGGGATGAATGCAGAATGCGGACTCTTGGTTAATGCTTCCCGTTCCATCCTCTATGCCTCGGGGGATGACGGTTTCGCCGAAGCTGCCCGCAATGAAGCCCTTAACCTGCAGGTCGATATGGAAGAACTCCTCCTCGAAGCCGAACTCCTCTGATATGATTATCGTTCAACTATTAATAATTACCACATGACAGACAAACAATGGCAGACCCTGTTAGCGGTCATCGACGGGGAAGTGCTGCCGTCGCCTCCCGCGGGATTTATCATCGACAGTCCGTGGCTGCCCGGATGGGCAGGCATCACTACACTGCAGTACTATTCCTCGGAAAAACTCTGGTTCGAAGCCAACATGAAGGCCATCGGGGCTTTCCCGGAGGTGATGTTTCTTCCCGGTTTCTGGTCGGAATTCGGAATGTGTACCGAACCCTCGGCTTTCGGGGCAAAAACCATCTGGACACGCCATGCGCTTCCCCACGCCGACAGGGTCATCGGCGACCTGGCGGAAATTGACAACCTCAGGGAACCCAACCCCAAAACCGACGGCTTGCTTCCTTTTGTGATTCAGCGCCTGCTGAATTACCAGCCCGAAATCGAAAGGGCAGGTCATGAAATCCGTTTCGCCATCGCCCGCGGTCCCCTTAACATCGCCTCTTTCCTAATGGGGACCACGGAACTTATGATGGGCATGATGATGGATCCTGACAGGGTGCATCTGCTGCTGGAGAAAATCACCCGGTTCACCATCGACTGGCTCTGTCTGCAGAAGGAGACCTTCCCATCTATCGATGGCATCCTCGTGCTCGACGATATCGTGGGTTTTGTGGGTGACGAAGAGTGCCGGGAATTTGCCGTGCCTTACCTCATACGGATTTTTAAGGCTTTCGACGCCAGGGTGCGGTTCTTCCACAATGATGCCCAGGGATTGGTGAGTACTCCCTATCTGGAAAAAATAGGGGTGAACCTCTTTAATTTCAGTTTTGAACATTCCCTGGTGGAAATCAGGAGTCTGGCCGGACCTGGCGTGACACTCCTCGGCAACCTTCCGCCCCGTGATGTCCTTGCCGCAGGTACCATTGAAATTGTAACCGAAGAAACCATCAGAATGGTTCGGTCCATAGATGACAAATCCAGGATCATCTGGTCGGTGGGCGGCGGTATGCCTCCCGATGTGACCACTGAAAACCTGCAGGCTTTTCTGTCGGCTTTAAAGAAAGCCTGAAAAAACAAGATTACGGTATGAAAAGGATTCTGTTTTTGGTGTTTGCCGTTGTTCCCGTCCTGCTGGACGCCCAGGAGATGTTGCGTTTTTCCCTTGAAACTGCCCCGGCAGGAAGCCCGGCTCCTCTTTTTGTGCCGGTTCCCCAGGCGGGATTCAGCCGTGACGGGCAAAGATTAGCCCTCTTTGTGGTCTCCCCGCAAGGGGAAAAGGAGATCCCCTGCCAGGCAGAAGGGGGACATATCCCCGGAATCTGGTTCTTTCCCTCTGATAAGGAGGGCAGGAGAGAGTACGTACTCCGCATGCTGCCCGGACCGGGGGTTTCACAGGGTGCCCTTTCCCTGAAAAGGGATGATCAGGCCACCGTGATTTTGCGTATGGGGAAACCATTGCTGGCGTACAACCATGCCGAAGTCTTTCCCCCCGAGGGAGTCGACGCCCTTTTCCGCAGGTCGGCCTTCATTCATCCGCTCTTTTCGCCGGGAGGAGAACCCCTTACCCGCATTCAGCCCCCTGACCATTACCACCACTACGGAATCTGGAATCCGTGGACTAAAACCACGGTCAACGGCCGCGAGATCGATTTCTGGAACCTGGCCAAAGGAGAGGGAACGGTGAAATTCGCCGGTTACCTGGATGCGGCCCGGGGACCCGTGTTCGCCGGTTTTTCCCTTCTTCAGGAACACGTGTACTTCGGGGAACGTAAGCGGGAACATCTGGCAATCAGTGAAATATGGAACATCAGAGCCTGGGACTATCCCAGGGGGAAACTGGCCGTCATCGACCTGACGTCGACCTTGAACACCCCCCTTGTAGGAGGGATCATGCTCGAAGCATACCGCTATGGCGGAGGTATCGGTTTCCGGGCTACGGAAAAATGGCATCGCGAAAATAGCAGTGTATTGACTTCCGAAGGGAAAGTCAGGGCAGATGCCGACGGGACCAATGGCCGGTGGTGCATCGTGGAAGGGGAGTCTGCGGTCCCGGAAGGGCGGTCGGGGATCCTTTTCCTGAGCCATCCTTCCAACCGGATGCACCCGGAGCCCATGCGCGTTTGGCCTCCCGACGCCAACAACGGCAGGGGGGATCTCTTTTTTGAGTTTTGCCCGATACGCCATGAAGGCTGGAAGCTGAATCCCCTGGAGAATTATACCCTCCGCTACCGCCTGGTCCTCTTCGACGGATTGATGACCCCCGGGGAGGCTGAAAAACACTGGCAAGCCTTTGCCAACCCGCCAATAGCAGTGTTGAAAAACGAATGATATGAAAAGACGCAAGTTCTTAGGTAGCAGTATCGCCGCCACAACGGGAGCCGTGATCCTGCCCACGCTCATACCGGCTTCGGTGATGGGGAAAAATCCTCCTTCGGACAGGATACAAATCGGACAGATCGGATGCGGCAGGATTGCCCGGGGCCATGACATCGGGGAGACGATCCGGTATGACAAGGCCCGGTTTGTGGCGGTTTGTGATGTGGACAGCAAACGGCTCTCCGACGGGAAAAAGCTTATAGAGGAGCATTATGCCGCCCGGTCGGGAACCCGCAAGTATTCGGGGGTGAAGATGTACGGTGATTACCGGGAGATGCTGTCGGACCGCTCCCTCGATGCGGTGATCATCAGCACGCCCGACCACTGGCATGCGCTGCCGGCCATTGAAGCCGCCCTGGCGGGCAAGGACATCTATTTGCAGAAGCCCACGTCGCTGACCATTGCCGAAGGCCGCCTCCTCAGCGATATCGTTAGGCGACAGGGTGTGATTTTACAGGTGGGGACGCAGCAACGCTCCTCCTCCCAGTTCAGGGTGGCGGCGGAACTGGTCCGCAATGGGCGGATCGGGAAACTCCACACGGTAAAGATCGGCCTCCCCGGGGATCCCTCCGGCCCCAACGCCCCGGAAATGCCCGTCCCCAAAAACCTGAACTTCGACATGTGGCTGGGATCGACTCCCCTGGTCCCCTATACCGAAATGGGCGTTCATCCGCAAAACGACTACGGCCGCCCGGGATGGCTCCGACTGGAAAATTACGGCGCCGGCATGATCACAGGATGGGGACAGCATCACTTCGACTCGGCAGCCTGGGGCATGGATACCGAATACACTGGTCCCGTTGCCGTTCAGGCGGTGGCGGAATTCCCCAAATCGGGCCTCTGGAATGTGCACGGTGACTTTATGGTCAAGGCCGATTACGCCAACGGCATCACCATGTACACCAGCGGGGGATTCCCCAACGGCATCCGTTATGAGGGGAGTGAAGGGTGGATCTTTGTCTCCCGCGGCGATTACGTGGCTTCGGCAAGCGACCCCGTGTCACGCGATGCCAGCCGAAAAGCTCTGGATGCCAGTGACCCCCGGATCCTGGAATCGACGATCGGCGAAAACGAAATCCACCTCACCAGGAGCGACAACCAGCATGGCAACTGGCTTGATAGCATCATCAGCCGAAAAGAACCCATATCGCCAGTGGAAATAGGCCACAGGGCATGCACCGTTTGCCTGATCAGCCATATCGCCATGAAAATCCCCGGCCGCCTGGAATGGGATCCCCAAACGGAACGCTTCCTGAACAGCGAAGAGGCAAATACTATGCTCCGCAGGCCGCAACGCTTCCCCTGGGGAACTGACCATATGGAATCGTGAATCCGCCTTCTGAAATCCACCATCTGAAATTCACCATTTACAATCTGAACTCCGCTATCTTTTGGCAAACTCAAGTTTTTCAACGTTTACGTAAAAATGATTATGAAAAAAGGACTTATCATTATGGTTCCGCTCTTAACAATTCTAGTGACAGGGTGCGGGGAAAGACGACCCTCTGCAGAAAAGAGGGCTTTTACGGGAGTGCCGGGAGAGGTGAAACTCATCACCCTCGATCCGGGCCATTTTCATGCCGCCCTGGTTCAGAAATCCATGTATGAGCAGATTGACCCTGTCGTCAGGGTTTATGCTCCTGAAGGGGAGGAAGTGAAGGACCATCTCGCCAGGATTGAAGCGTATAACCAGCGTGTCGCTGATCCCACCGCCTGGGTGGAAGAGGTATACGCCGGAGACGATTACCTGGAGAGGATGCTTACTGAAAAACCGGGGAACGTTGTGGTCCTGGCAGGCAACAACGCCCGGAAAACGGAGTACATCCTCAAGGCGGTAGAGGCAGGATTGAATGTACTGGCCGACAAGCCGATGGTCATCACCCCTGAAAATTTTACGGTGCTGGAAAAAGCTTTTTCTGTAGCCTCGGAAAAGGAGGTGCTCCTCTACGACATCATGACGGAACGGTATGAGATCACCACCATCCTGCAAAAGGAACTCTCCCTTGACAAGGCGGTTTTCGGGGAACTGCAGAAAGGCACTCCCGAAGAGCCCGCCATCACCAAGGAGAGTGTCCATCATTTCAGCAAGATCGTTTCCGGAACCCCTCTGAAGAGGCCTCCGTGGTTCTTTGACACCACCCAGCAGGGAGAGGGGATCGTCGATGTCACCACCCACCTGGTTGACCTGATCCAGTGGGAAGCATTTCCGGAGTTGATCCTGAAAAAGGAAGATGTGGAGTTGCACGCTGCGCGCCGGTGGAGCACGGATATGACGCCCGAAATGTTCAGCCGGGTGACAGGCCTCTCCGGATTTCCGGAGTACCTCGGTAAATATGTAAAGGACAACCTTCTGAAAGTCTACAGCAACGGGGAGTTGGATTACTCCCTGAAGGGAATCCGTGCCAGGGTTTCGGTGATCTGGAATTTTGAGGCGCCGGAAGGGACTGGTGACACCCATTACAGCATCATGCGCGGAACCCGCTGCAACCTGGTGATCAACCAGGGCCGGGAACAGAATTACAAGCCTGTGCTTTATATAGAACAAACCGCCAATTGCACTCCAGCAGAATTTGAAGCGGCGGTGACCTCGGCGATTTCACGGCTTGCCGGACTCTATCCCGGGCTCAGTGCGTCACAGGAGGGGGAGAAGGTATGGCGGGTGGAAATCCCGGAAGAATTCAAGGTGGGTCATGAAGCCCATTTTGCACAGGTGACCGGAAAGTACCTTCAATACCTGGTCGATGGAAAATTACCGGAATGGGAAGTGCCCAACATGCTAGTGAAATATTACACCACCACCGAAGCGCTGAAGCTGGCCTCCCGGCAGAATCAGACGATGGGTGACAGCGGAACGGGTGAGGCTTTCTGAAGACAAACGAAGGCACGGAAAGAGATCTCCGTGCCTTCGCAGCAAAATGACGGAAACGGCTATGCCATGGGAGCGGCCATTTCCGCGAAATATTTGTAAAACAACGGAATGGTGCGGATTCCATTGAAAAACTGCTCCAAAGAAAAGTTTTCGTTGGGGGAGTGGATGGCGTCGGAATCGAGGCCGAATCCCATCAATATCGATTTGATTCCCAGCACTTGTTCAAAGGTGGAGATGATGGGGATGCTGCCTCCCGAGCGTACGGGTATCGGAAGTACCCCGTAGACGTCGAGATATGCCTTTTCAGCAGCACGGTATGCGGGCAGGTCCACAGGGCAGACATAACCCTGTCCGCCGTGAAGGTAGGAAACTTCCACCGTAACGGAGGCAGGGGCGATGGATTCGAGATGATCCTTGAAGAGCTTCTCGATTTTGGTATGGTCCTGGTCGGGCACCAGGCGCGTGGAAATTTTCACATAAGCTTTGGAGGGGAGCACCGTTTTGGCTCCTTCGCCGGTGTATCCTCCCCAGATTCCGCAGACGTCGAGCGACGGCCTGATCCCCGTTCGCTCCTTAGGGCTGTAACCGGTTTCGCCCGACAAGGCTTTCACGCCGATTCCTTCCATGAAATCCTTCTCGTCAAAGGGAGCCCGTGCCAGCATCGCCCTTTCTTCGGGTGATACTTCCAGGACATCATCGTAAAATCCCGGAATCGTGATCCGTCCCCGGTCATCGGTGAGCCCGGCGATGAGCTTGCTCAATACGTTGATGGGATTGGCAACCGTTCCCCCAAACTACCCCGAGTGGAGATCGTGGGAGGGACCCGTCACCTCTACCTGCCAGTAGGCCAGTCCCCGCAATCCCGTGGTTATGCTGGGCATGCCAGGGGCGATCATGGAAGTGTCGGATACCAGAATCACGTCGGCTTTCAGCATCTCCTTGTGTTGTTCACAGAATTTCCCGAGATTCGGGGACCCGATTTCTTCTTCTCCTTCAATCATAAACTTCACATTGCATGGCAACGTGCCGGTTTTAACCATCAATTCAAAAGCCTTGGCGTGCATCATGCTTTGCCCTTTGTCATCGTTGGCTCCCCGGGCGTAAATCCTGCCATCCCTCACCTGGGGTTCAAAAGGAGGCGTGACCCACTTGTCGGGCGGATCGACAGGCATCACGTCCATATGCGCGTACACCAGGACCGTGGGCAGGCCGCGGTCGATGATCTTTTCCCCGTAAGTCACGGGATTGCCGTCGGTTTCAAAAACTTCGGCCCGGGAGGCTCCCGCGTCCAGCAGCAGCTGTTTCCAGTATTCAGCAGCACGGTACATGTCGGACTTGTGTTCGCTCAGCGAACTGATGGAAGGTATCCTGATCAATCCGAACAACTCATCCAGAAAACGCTCTTTGTTTTTTTCAATATACTGATTGATCAATGTCATATGGGTGTTTTTTGACCGGAAAAACTTCCCGGTAAGTTAATGAATCAGGTGGATAGTACTGTCATTCAACGATTGCCCTGAAACGGGAATCATCAAAATATTTGCGGAATTCCATTTCCGTAGCTGCCGTCCGCTTCATGGCGGGGTTGTAAGAAATCGCTTTCCGGAGGCTGTCAAACAACAGGGATTCCTGTCCAGTCCTCGCTCCGATGACAGCTTTGAGGTATTCCTTCAGGAAACAGTCGGGCTTGTCATATTCTTCCAGATCGCTCAGGGCGCCGTTGTAGTTGCCTGAAATGACCTTCACAAGGGCGGTGTTCGGATCGGCCTCGCTTCTGAAGAACTGGTTGGCCTTGTTATAATCCCCTTTCCGGATGTTTACCAGCCCGAGGTTGTAATTCACTTCGTTTCCCGAGCCGGATGCCGTTCCGAATAACTTTTCAGCGGCATCAACATCGTTGTTGAACAAAGCAATGGCCCCCAGGTTGTTTTGAATGACAGGTTCATCACTACGGAGCTTCTCCGCTTTCTCAAACAAAGGTTTTGCCTCGGCATATTTCATCTGCCGGGCCAGAACCACGCCGGCATTGTTGGGCCCTCTCCAGTCGTCGGGATAAACCTGTGAAAATGCTTGGTAAAGCTTCAGTTGTTTCTCCTGGTCTTCTGTCAGCGAAGCGGCATAAAGAAGCTCGGCGGGATTAAGGGCGCCCGGAGTGCTTTCCGCAATGGCAACGATCTCTTCATCGCTTTTCCCGATGATATTGACCGATGTAAGTAATTTGGCCCTCCGGAGTTTGGGGAGCACCTCTTCGGCTATCTGGGTGAATGCCGCCGACAGGTTTTTGATTTCCCTTTCCCTGACTTCAGGATCGGTATGCATGGATAATACCCTTAATATCAGATCTTTGTCCTGAATGTTGGACTGTTCCATCATCTCCCGGAAACCTTCCCAATCCTCTGGGGTATACCGTGTCCGCAGATTGGCTTCCACGCGGGCTTTTTTCAACTCTTCCTCGACGAATGCCGTGGAGCTTTTTTCCCGTTTCGATGCCAGCTCCGTATTCAGGTCCAGCGAACCGTCGGGAGAGGCATACGCCGTGACTTCCACTTTTTTAACTTCCTTCCTGTCATCCTGATGGGCATCTTTGGTATAATCCAAAAAGGTGCGTACATCAGGTGCCGTGGCTTCTTCCGTGCGTAAGATGGCGCTGTTGATCAGGTACTTGATGTCAGCCAGCAATTCATCGGGGACAATCCGCTGAAAAGGGTCGATGTCCGGGTTGTATTGCCCGCTATTGTTGGCTTCGCGCCTGATGCCGATGATTGTTTTCGGGGTAACCGCCATCAGGGTATTCAGGGCCAGAATCCCTTTCGCGATGATGACCGGTTCGAGATCAACACTTTTTGAACCTCTGACGGCTTTCATCTGCACGACGAGGTCGGAGGAACGCATGCTCTCCTTGTAGGCAAATTTCTCCTGGTAAGTGAAATTGCCCCCTGCATCATAGGTGATGATCCTGTTGTTCCCCAATACCTTCTCCCCCTGAAGGAGTACCGGCTTAAGGGGAGTCTCGCCTCCGGCATACCGGATTACCGGCGTAGCTGTCAGCGTTGCTTTTTTGTCAAAATAAAGCTGCGGGAAATGGCCATTGAAAGATATTTCAACATTTCCGGCATGGGTTTCCATGATTTCCGGGGAGGCTTTGAACCGGATGTCTCCGGCATTCGTCTGCATTTTCTTTAGACCGGCACAGCCGGGTAAGATCAAAATCGCCATAATAACCAGCACGGCACTTTTAAATTGTCTCTTCATTTCTAAAACACTATTTTCAAATTATTTAATATGCGAAATACGATTCACTCTGATGGCTCCGAAAACTCTCCGTTCAGGGAAGGATGACCCGCTGAATACCTGCTTTGTAATCATTCCCGAGAATGGTTTTTTTCAGTAACAGGTAATTCTCCTCATTGTTAACAAAATCAATCTGGTTTGTGTCTATGATCAGGACGGGGAACTGGGTTACCTGTCTGAAATAGTCAAAATAGCCTGTCTGGATTTTTTCGAGGTAAGCGGGATCGATCTGCTGTTCATAGTCCCGGCCGCGTTTCCTGATGTTTTTCATCAGGTTGTCCACCGTAAGGTAGAGATAGACGTACAGGTCGGGTTTGGGAAGCGATTCAAAGACGATGTTGAAAAGTCTCCTGAACAACCTGTATTCATCTTCCTGGAGGGTGTTCTGCGCAAAGATAGCCGATTTTGTAAAGTAATAATCTGAGATGAGCATTGACCGGAAGAGTTCCGGCTGGAGCACCTCTTTTTTGATCTGGTTGTATCGGTCGGCAAGGAAGGAGAGTTCCAGGGGGAAGGAATACCGTTCCTGGTCGGCGTAGAATTTGGGAAGGAAAGGGTTGTCGGCAAACTGTTCCAGGACCAGTTTGGCGTTGAGTTCGCCGCTCATCCGGGTAGCCAGCGTCGTTTTGCCCGCCCCGATGTTTCCTTCGATAACCAGAAACCTGATGTCCATGTTATAAGGTGATTCCCAAATGATGGAACGTAAACGCCCATATGTCGGTCTGTTCGTCGATCACTTTCGCTGTCGGTTTACCGGCACCGTGTCCCGCTTTGGTTTCAATGCGAATCAATACGGGAAGTTTTCCGGTATTGTATTCCTGAAGGCGGGAGATAAATTTGAAAGAGTGGGAGGGGACGACACGGTCGTCATGATCGGCTGTCGTCACCAGGGTCGCCGGGTATTTGATGCCCGGCTTCATGCTGTGGTAAGGTGAATAGGTCAACAGGTAGTTGAACATCTCTTCGCTCTCCTCAGGGGTTCCGTAATCCGTAGCCCAGGCCCAGCCGATGGTGAATTTGTGGTAGCGGAGCATGTCCATGACGCCGACAGCAGGAAGGGCTACCTTGAAAAGTTCGGGCCGCTGGTTGGCTACCGCTCCCACCAGGAGACCTCCGTTGGAACCTCCCTGGATGGCAAGCTTTCTGGAAGACGTGTATTTGTTGTTGATCAGATATTCCGCAGCCGCTATGAAGTCGTCAAAGACATTCTGCTTTTGCAATTTGGTGCCGGCTTTGTGCCACGATTCCCCGTATTCGCCCCCTCCGCGCAGATTGGCAACGGCAAGAATTCCTCCGTTTTCCGCAAAGAAAAACCGCGATACCGAAAATTGGGGCGTCTGGCTAACGTTAAAACCGCCATATCCATACAAAAGCACGGGATTACCTCCGTTTTTCACCATCCCTTTTTTGTAAAACAGAAACATCGGGATTTTGGTGCCGTCCTTGCTGGTATAGAACACCTGTTCGACCTGGAAATCGTCGGGGTTGAACTTCACTTCGGGACGGAAATAAAGGGCGGATTCCTTTGTGCTGAAATCGTAACGGTACACTTCCCCCGGGGTATTGTAGGAAGAAAAGGTGTAAAAAGCTTCCGGATCATCCTTGTCCCCGCTGAGGCCTCCCGTGGTGCCGATGCCCGGCAGCGGGAATTCGTAATCAAGGCTCCCGTCATAATGGCAGATTTCGATGTGGGTGAAGGCATCCTTCAGATAATTGAGGACCAGTTTTCCTCCTGCAAGATTCGCCGATCGCAGTACCTGCTCCTTTTCCGGCACCAGTTCCGTCCAAAACTCCTCCTGCGGATTCCGGGAATCAATTTTTAAAATGCGGTAATTGGGAGCTTTGTAATTCGTAAGCACCAGGAGTTGGTCATCGATGTTGTCAATGATGTTAAAATCGTGCTCAAAGGATTCCATCAGCGGGATAAACGGACCGTCCTTTTTATTCATCTCTTTGAATGCCAGCGAATTTCCGCTTGTGGATTCGGTCTTGTACAGGAACATGAAACGTTTGTCCCTGGTAAGTCCTGCACCCATGTTGCGTTTGGGATGTTCCGGGTCGCTGGCGATCAGGGGATCCGTAGCCGGATCGGTTCCCAGTTTGTGGTATTTCACCAGATGGTTTTCATTGGCCTTCGACAATTCGTTCCCTGCTTCCGGGGCGTTGTAACAGCTGTAGAAAAAGCCGCCGTCATACCACGATGTGCTTGAAAATTTTACCCATTTGATGTGGTCGGGCAGGATTTCACCCGTTTCAATGTTCTTGACAAAAATCTCGTTCCAGTCCGATCCCGATTTGGAAATCATGTAGATCATGTATTTTCCGTCGGGGGTAATCTCCATTCCTGAAAGGGCGATGGTCCCGTCGTCTGATAATGTGTTGGGATCGAGAAGGATCCTTGCATCACCGTGCAGACTCTCCGACATGTAAATGACGCTTTGGTTCTGCAATCCGTCATTCTTGCCGAAGAAATATTTGCCGGCTCTTTTGAAAGGAGCTGAAATTTTCGGGTAATCCATGAGCGCAGTGAGCCTGGCTTTGATGGTATCGCGCCCAGGGAGGCCGTTAAGATAGGTAAAAGTGACTTCATTCTGTCTTTCCACCCATTGTGCGGTCTCTTCTGAATTGTCATCCTCAAGCCAGCGGTAAGGATCCTCTACGGGAGTTCCGTAGAATGTATCCACCACGGCTTCTTTCCGGGTTTCAGGATAGCTCATGACGGGAGCCTTTTTGCAGGATAAAACGGTCAGTCCGGTCATCGCGAATATCAATATTTTTTTCATTCGTATATATATTTTATTTAATGTATTGTTCTTCAATTACATATATCAGTCATGCCTTATCTGCTCCTTCCGCCCATGGAATTGGGCCCGCGCTGCTCCGCCGAACTTGGTTTCACATGGAGGCAATCAACATCCCCTTTTGTGTGTCCCGTTCCATGCTCGTATCATCATTGATAACAGATTATGGCTTTCCCTGAAATCAAAGGCTGCAATTTACAATTTTTCCGGAAATGAAGCGATCGGGGATCGGGCAAAGCGGTCACAATTTTTATCTGCAAAGGTTGGAAGCATGCAAAGGGCTACCGGCGGGGTCACCCGTATTCCAGTTTTTTGCGCAGGGCGGCGCCGGTATGGGAATTCCGGAACCCGATCAACGCTTCGGGAGTCCCTTCGAAGACCAGGTGACCTCCCTCATTTCCGCCTTCCGGTCCGAGGTCAATGATCCAGTCGGCCGATTTGATGATTTCCAGATTGTGTTCGATGATAACGATGGTATGCCCCCGTTCCATCAAAGCGCCAAAGGAGTCAAGCAGTTTTTTGATATCATGGAAATGGAGGCCGGTGGTGGGTTCGTCAAAGATAAACAGGGTAGGGGTATCTTTCTCCTTCGCCAGGAATGAAGCCAGTTTTACCCGCTGGCTTTCACCTCCCGAGAGGGTACTGGAAGACTGTCCCAGTTTGATGTAACCCAATCCGACATCCCTGAGGGGCTTCAGCTTCCTGACAATCTTCTTCCCGGTCGATGACTTGTTATTGTCAAACAGTTCAATGGCCTGGTCCACGGTGAGATTGAGAATATCATCGATGTTGTGCTCCCTGTATCTGACATCCAGGATTTCTTCCTTGAAACGTTTACCACCACAACTTTCGCACACCAGGTAAACATCGGCCAGGAATTGCATTTCAACTTTGATGATCCCTTCTCCCTGGCATTCATCGCATCTTCCGCCATCAATGTTAAAGGAGAAATGGGATGCGTTGAGTCCCTGGTATTTGGCGGTCGGCTGTTCGGAAAATAATTTCCTGATTTCGTCGTATGCTTTCAGGTAGGTGACCGGATTTGACCGGGAACTTTTGCCGATGGGATTCTGGTCGACAAATTCCACGGCTGTCACCAGGTGAAGATCGCCCTGAAGGGTGTCGTGAAATCCGATTCTTTCACTGTGCCCTCCCAGCAATTTGGACATGGCAGGGAACAGAATCCTGCTCACCAGGGAGGATTTCCCGGAACCGCTTACCCCGGTGACGACAGTGATGGTATTCAGCGGAAATTTCACACGCAGGTTTTTCAGGTTGTTCTCACGGGCTCCCGTCACTTCAATGTAATTGTTCCATTTTCTGCGGTAAGAAGGGACCTCTATCTTCTTCCTTCCGGTCAGGTAAGCGGCAGTCAGACTGCTCTCCGAATCCCTGAGCTGGTCATGATTCCCCTGGAAAACGATTTCTCCTCCCAGGATGCCGGCACCAGGACCAATGTCCACGATCTGGTCGGAAGCCCGCATGATCTCTTCATCATGTTCCACGACAATCACCGTATTTCCCAGTTGCTGCAGTTTCTTCAATACTCCGATCAGTTGCAGGGTGTCGCGCGGATGAAGACCGATGCTGGGTTCGTCGAGGATGTAGAGGGATCCTACCAGACTGCTTCCCAGGGAGGTAACCAGGTTGATGCGTTGGGATTCGCCTCCCGAGAGGGAGGAGGATAACCGGTTCAGCGTCAGGTATCCCAGGCCTACTTCAGTGAGAAATCCCAACCGGTTCCTGATTTCGAGGAGGATGCGGCGACCTATCTTTTCTTCGTGGGGAGAAAGAGTGATGTCAAGAAAAAACTGCCGCAACTCCGAAACCGGCATCAGGACCAGCTCCTGGATCGACTTACCGGCAATTTTAACATACCCGGTCTCTTTCTTCAACCGGCTGCCGCGGCATTCCGGACAAACCGTCTTGCCCCGGTATCTCGATAACATAACCCGGTATTGTATCTTGTAGGACTGCTCTTCAAGGTGCGTGAAAAACCGGTTCAATCCCTCGAACCAGGTGTTGCCCGTCCATAAAAGACGGCGTTGATCATCGGTAAGTTCATAATAAGGACAATGGATCGGGAAATCAAAACGGTCGGCCGAATAAATGAGCCGGTCCTTCCATTCTCTCATCTTTTCCCCTTTCCAACAGGCGATGGCATCCTGGTACACCGAAAGCGACTTGTTGGGCACCACCAGGTCTTCGTCGATGCCAATCACCTTGCCGTAGCCTTCGCATGCCGGACAAGCGCCCATGGGGTTGTTAAAGCTGAACATGTGTATCGAAGGCTCTTCAAAGGTTATCCCGTCGGCTTCAAAACGGTTCGAAAAACGGCCCGTTATGGTGTTTTCCCCTTCCGTTACTTTCAGGATGCACTCCCCCTGACCTTCAAAAAAAGCGGTCTGGACAGAATCGGCTACCCGGTTCAGGGTGTCTTCATCAAAGTCAACGACAATCCTGTCAATGACAATGTTGCATTTTTTGCATCCTGAGAGGTCAGGATCATCTTCGCTTAACCGGTCGATCCGTACCACCCGGTTGTCGATTTCCAGCCTGCTAAAGCCCTGCTGTAGCAAAACGCCGGCTTCCTGAAGCAGATTCCTGCCCTCCTTCAGCTTCAGCGGTGCCGTGATCAGGATCGGTGTGCCGGGCGAAAAGGAGGAGACAAAATCCACGACATCGGTCACTGAATGGCGCATCACCTCCTCCCCGGATACGGGCGAGACCGTATGCCCGATCCGGGCATACAACAGCTTCAGATAATCATAAATCTCAGTGGAGGTGCCCACCGTGGAACGGGGATTCCGGGTGTTCACCTTCTGCTCGATAGCAATCGCAGGAGGTATACCCTTGATGTAATCAACATCCGGCTTGTCGATCCTTCCCAAAAACTGGCGGGCATAGGCTGACAAACTCTCAACATACCTCCGTTGCCCCTCCGCATAGAGGGTGTCAAAAGCCAGCGATGATTTGCCCGATCCTGACACTCCCGTGATCACCACCATCTGTTTGCGGGGGATCTTTAAACTGATATTCTTCAGATAGTGAACCCTGGCTCCCTCTATTTCAATGCATTCGGAGAGACTGACACTAACCATCGGGCCGGATTTGTTATGTTATGAAAAAAAATTTGTTTATTTGCGTAAAATGTTTCATTTTTACATCGCGCAAAAATAAAATTTGTTTCACTCATTTAAAAACGGTTGCCTATAGCTCAAACTTTACTTTTTGTTCAACAAAATAGAAGGTAATGTTCAGTTCAGAGAATTTGAGCGACAACGAACTCGTTCAACGTTTTTTAAATGGGGACCAAAAGGCTTTTGAAATATTAATCCTCCGGCACAAAAACAGGGTCTATTCTTATATCCTGCTTATTGTTAAAAAACAGGACCTTGCTGAAGATATCTTTCAGGAAACTTTTATTAAAGTCATCCGTTCGTTAAAACATGGCCGTTATACCGATAACGGAAAATTCATTTCCTGGGTGCTGCGGATTTCTCATAACCTGATTATCGACCATTTTCGCAAGGAAAAACTCTTCGGCGTCATCTCAAACGACAGCTGTGAGGCTGACCTATTCAATTCCTCGAAATTCTCCGATGATAATATCGAAGACCAGATGGTTGCCAGTCAAATCCTTACAGAAGTCAGGGAACTGGTGAAAGAACTTCCTCCCGATCAGCAGCAGGTAATCCATATGAGGCATTACCTGGGACTGAGTTTTAAGGAAATCGCCGACCAGACTGGCGTAAGCATTAATACCGCCCTCGGAAGAATGCGGTATGCCCTGATAAATCTCAGAAAACTGATCAGGGGAAAAAACCTGACACTCACAAGGAATTAAGATTCTTTAACACAATATTTGCTTGCAGGCAGCGTTATAAAATAAAATTTGACGCGGTGCCTATGAAAAAATTTTCTACGTTGATTTTTCACATTACAAAGGTTCAGGCTTCATCGGATTCCTCCGGAATCAAAAATGAATCTTTGCCAGACATGAACGCATCCGAAGGTTTTGAGCCGCCCGAAAGAGCGGTGAGGGCGATCCTCGATTTCGCCTGTGCTTATGAAGTTATAGATACCTCATCGGCAGGAAAAACGGAGTGGATTCTGAATTGAAACAATCCCGGGGCTGTCCCGGGATTTTTTTTTTGCATTTTTTTAAAAATGTTTGTACATATTAAATTATAATGATATATTTGTGATATCAAATTAATATCATATACTTATGACCATGGAAAAGAAATTTTCACCTATGTCGGGTTACCTTTTCGTATTTATCGAGCTTGTTTTGCTGGTAGCCATTGTTATGGCCGGAATGCGCGGGATGATCATTCCTGCCATTGTTCTGGGGATTATTTTTATTTTTCTCTCTGTGGGTTTTCAGATTGTGAATCCCAATGAGAGTGCTGTGTTGGTTTTGTTCGGGGCGTATAAGGGGAGCATCAAGGATAACGGTTTTTATTGGGTAAATCCTTTTTTCAGCCGCAGGAAGATCTCTCTGAGGGCCCGGAATTTTGATTCTGAGCCGTTGAAGGTAAACGACAAGATCGGGAATCCGATCATGATCGGGGTTGTTCTGGTCTGGCGGGTCTGCGATACTTTCAAGGCTGCGTTTCAGGTCGAAGATTACGAGCATTTTGTGAACATTCAGACCGAAGCTGCCATCCGCAAGCTGGCCGGGATTTATCCGTACGACAATTTTGAGGACCATGAAGCGGTGGTGACCCTCCGTGGCGGAGGAGAAGAGGTGAATGATCAGTTGGAGAAGGAGTTGGATGAGCGGCTTGAAATTGCCGGGGTGGAAGTCATGGAGGCCCGCATCAATTATCTGGCCTATGCCCAGGAGATTGCCCAGGCGATGCTGAAGCGCCAGCAGGCGGCCGCCATTGTTGCAGCGCGTTTTAAAATTGTGGAGGGTGCCGTGAGCATGGTGGAGATGGCCCTCGAGGAGCTGAGCAAAAAGGAAATTGTCCAGCTCGACGAAGAAAAAAAGGCCTCCATGGTGAGCAACCTGATGGTTGTGTTGTGCGGTGACAAAGAAACGACACCCATCGTCAATACCGGGACCATCTATTAGTCCCGGGCACCCTGTGTGGTGCAGGTAAAACTCTTTCCAGGGGGCTGTCGGGCAACCGCCTTTCCGGGGCGGCAAAACCGGCGAGAATGATTATGAAGGGAAGCATGCGATTGGCTGATGAGCTCGATTTGACGAGGTCTTAACAATTTATATATGAAGAAGCTATTGTTTAAGGAAGAGCAGAAATTTAACCAATGGTGGCTATGGGTCATTCTTGTGGGAGCTTTTGCAGTTTCGGTGGTGCCGCTGTGGTACGGCCTCTTATCCCAGCTGACCACGGGAGAACCCTGGGGCGACAATCCTGCTTCCGACGTAATACTGGCTGTTACTACCGGGGCGATCACCTTGCTGATGGGAGGTGTTGTCATCCTGTTTTTTGCATCCAGATTGAATACCGAGATTACGGAGGATGCCATTTCTTTCAGGTTCAGGCCGTTTTACCGGTCGGGGAAGGTCATTCACCGGGATGAAATTGCCTCCTTCAAAGTCGGCACATACAATCCGATTCTGGAATATGGCGGATGGGGAATCAGGCAGGGGTGGCAAAAGAAAAAAGTTGCCTACAACGTGTCGGGGAAAGAAGGGCTTACACTGACCCTGAAAAACGGAAAGTCAATCCTGATCGGTACCAGGCGGGTGCAGGCCATTACTGCCGCCATGGAAAAAATGATGCGCGGAAAGGATATATAGAGTCAGATACTTTTTTGAATCCGGAAGTATGACAAAGAAGAAGACTTTTGCATTGAGAATTGACAAAGATGTCATGTCGGCGGTGGAGCGATGGGCGGCCGATGAATTCCGGAGTACCAACGGGCAATTGGAATGGATTATCTTTAAAGCACTGAAAGATGCCAAAAGAATTAAAAGAAGCTTCCCCAATGCAGAAGGTGACCCGAAATAGACGGATTGTCCTGTTCGGAATCGACCTGAAAAAGTCGGTCAACCAGATAAAAGTCGCCCTGATTGTCATTCGGTTGACTTCGCCGGAAATTAACTGGCAGCTTGTTTTCGGATGGAAACGGCTGCTGGTCCGCAATAACTGAGGAGGAGGGCTGCATTCTTTTCAGGATCTATGCAATCCGTGATGATTTCCCGCACATCCCCGCAGGAGTGTAACCGGAGGGCTCTTTCATAGCTTTTATCGTAGTAGGAGAGGAGGATCATTGCTGCATCCTGGTAGTGGCCGCCGGAGATCAGCTCCAGGGTTTTGGTGCAGTTTTCACTTCCCAGGCGGCGGGCAATCCTGCCGGTAGCTTCCGTAAGCAGCCGGGGGCCGTACCCTGCATATTCCTTCACCAGGCGGGAAGCGCGTACTTCCCTGGGGATCCGCAGGAACCAGGCCGGGCTTTTCTGCATCTGAAGCCACAAGGGCAGGGGAAGGTTCACCCCTCCGATGTTGTGGCTCTCGTCTTCAAGCCAGACAGGTCGGCAGGGATCTGTTTCTCTGAATGCCCCGAACAAGTAGTTTTCGAACTGTTCCGTAGTGGGTTGGCAGCCGCAGCCAATGGATCCGAAGGAGGATCCTTTGTGGCAGGCAAGGCCTTCGAGGTCGATGATCTGCTCTCCCCGTGAAGCGAGGGCTCCCAGGATTTCTGTCTTGCCGCTCCCGGTATAGCCGCCGAGGATCCTCAGATTCAGCGGATTCTCATAAAAAGCAAGGGCATGCTGGCGGTAAGCCTTGTATCCGCCGGCGATGATTACGACCTTTTCAAAGCCATTCTCCCTGAGATGACGGGCAAAGGAACGGCTTCGCAATCCTCCCCGCCAGCAGTGAACAGCCACTTCCCCACGGGGTGCCGCCCTTCGCGATTCCTCAAGGTACCATTGCCGCCGTGGTTCCGCAAGTTCCAACCCCTTTGTCATCGCCTTCTCAGCGGAAACCCTGGTATACAGCGTTCCTATCCTTGCCCGCTCTTCATCGGTGAAAAGCGGAATATTGACAGCTCCGGGAATATGCCCTCTGGCAAATTCCCCGGGAGAACGGACGTCTATCAACGGCAGACCGGCCCGCCAAAAATCATCAATTTCAATTTCACGGATCACGAACGCAAAACTAAACATTTCTTTTGGCTTCGGCAGGTTGGAATTCCCGGGTATCGTGTCCCTGCGGGTTTAATTAAACTTTAAATTTTTCTGAACCACACTCAAACTCCGGGATGAATCGCTGATATAGTATTAAATTAGCAGGTTGTTTTTGAAAAATCTTAAAAAAAATTGAAATGATAAGTCCGCTGCAAAAAGCAAGGGCCCATTACCGGCCCAAATATCCCGATTCCCTGAAAGGTGCCGTCAACCCCGTTGAAGGAGAAAAAACCACGTCGGCTGATCATCATGAGGAGATCAAGAAAATGTTCCCGCATACCTACGGGATGCCGTTGATTACCTTTGAAAAAGGGAATACGGCTGAACAAAAGGCACCGGTCAACGCAGGCGTGATTCTTTCTGGAGGGCAGGCCCCTGGAGGACACAATGTGATTGCCGGGATCTTTGACGGACTTAAAAAAATAAATCCCCAAAGCAGGCTCTATGGGTTTCTGGGTGGTCCGGGTGGTTTGATCGACCATCAATATATGGAGATTACCGCTGAGTATCTCGATGAATACCGGAATACGGGAGGTTTTGACATCATCGGTTCGGGTAGGACCAAGCTGGAAGAGGTCTCCCAGTTTGACAAGGGGCTGGAGATCATGAAGAAACTAAATATCAACGCCCTGGTGATCATCGGCGGTGACGACAGCAACACCAATGCTTGTGTTTTGGCAGAATACTACAAGGAGAGAGGTGCCGGCGTGCAGGTGATCGGATGTCCCAAGACCATCGACGGAGATTTGAAAAACTGCATGATCGAGGCCTCCTTCGGCTTTGACACCGCCACCAAGGTATATGCTGAATTAATAGGCAATATCGCCAGGGACGCCAATTCGGCGAAGAAATACTGGCATTTCATTAAACTGATGGGGCGTTCGGCTACCCATATCGGTCTGGAATGTGCCCTCAAAACACAGCCCAATATCTGTCTTGTCTCAGAGGAGGTTGAGAAGAACAAACAGACCCTGAACGATATCGTGGATTATATTGCCCGGGTGGTGGCCGCCCGTGCCGCCATTGGTCTTGATTTCGGTGTGGCCCTCATTCCTGAAGGATTGGTGGAATTTATCCCTGAGATGAAGTTGCTGATCAATGAGTTGAATGACTTGTTGGCGGAAGGATCTGCTTTTGAGGAGGAATTTAAGGCGATCGCCGATGAAGCCGCGCGGAGAGATTTTGTGACGGGCCATCTCTCTCCGGAATCTGAAGCCGTTTTTTCTTCCCTACCTGCCAGATTTGCCAACCAACTGACCCTGGACCGTGATCCGCACGGCAATGTGCAGGTATCCCTGATCCAGACGGAAATCCTTCTGGGGGAAATGGTGAAATCCAAATTGAAAAAGATGAAGAAAACCGGTGATTTTACGGGCAAATTCAGCACGCAGTATCATTTCTTCGGTTATGAGGGTCGGTGTGCCGCACCTTCTAACTTCGATGCTGATTACTGTTATTCCCTGGGACTTACCGCTTCTTCATTGATATATGCGGGAAAAACCGGCTATATGGCTTCGGTAAGGAACCTGACGGCACCTGCCGAAACGTGGATTGCCGCCGGAGTGCCGATAACCATGATGATGAATATGGAAAGACGGCATGGCCAATGGAAACCTGTTATCCAGAAAGCGCTTGTTGAACTTGATGGCGCTCCTTTCCGTTATTTTGCCGAACACCGTGAGAAATGGGCCCTGGAGACCAGCTTTGTCTACCCTGGACCCATCCAGTATTTCGGTCCTGCCGAAGTGTGCGACCAGCCAACGCTGACGCTGAGCCTGGAACAGCAATAAAAACAGGAGCGGCCCAGGCAATCTACCGGGGCCGCTCCTGTTAAAACTAAAACCTTACGTCAATGGCGAAGGCTGGTCCTCTGGTGTAGTAATGGTCAGGAAGTACCGCCATCCGGAATCCGTAGAGACCGGGGGTGAAGTAAGCATTTCCCATCCGGAAATATAAACGTCCTGCGATCATCACCCTGACGGCTTCACGGGGGAGTTCCGTAAACCAGAGGTTGTAGGGATCTTCCACCCAGATGTAGCCAATCCCGGGATGATGCCGGTAGAAAAATCCGTCACTGTAGTAAAAGGCTGATGTGCCTGCCCAAAACCTGACCGGGGCATGGGCGAACTTGCGGATGGTATGCCCGAATTTGGGATGATACCTGTAGTATTTGTTGTTGTGGAAAACAACAGGGATATGGTCTTTGCGGTAATAATGGCTGTAAGCATACGGGTATCCTGTTTTTCTGTATGACCTGGGGGGGTTGCTGAACTTGTTATCCCCGACCATGTATTTGCCTTTGGGATGCCCCGGAACTTCCCGCAACTTCCTTTTTTCAATTTGCCGGACGTCATTTCCCTTCTTCTGCGCATTCTTTTGCATATTCATCTCCCGCGGGGTGATGACCCTGTCAGCGGAATAGTGTTTCCTCTCCTGCATGCCGCGTACTTCCCTTCTTTCATCCGGTCTGAGCTCTTTCCGGTTGTTTTTTTCGTGGTTGCCGTTTTTCTCTCCACGTGCCGGTTGTCCGGCTGCCCCTGTTACTGCGCCCATCATCACGATGGCTGCCAGCAGTGTGAACCTTCTCGTTTTCATGATGCTCATTTTTTAAGTGTTTTTGTACCACGCTGTACCGGTATCTGTCAATACAGAAGCAAAGTGTATGCCAAAACAGATGAGGTTGAGGGTGAGGTTAAGGTTAAGAAGTCAGCTGGGCCAACCACTTTCGTATAACTTCGGTGGTCACAGGGGTTTCGGACTTCGGCCGACGAAGCCTTCTATGTTCGATGAAGTCGGTGTCGGGGGGAAAGGTCAGGATAGGGGGCGGAAAGCGCCGGAAATCAACTCCCGGAGACTGGCATGGGTATTGGCGAGTGCCTGAGGAAGGGTGGGTGAAGTGAACCAGCGGACCTCCTGAATCTCTTCCCCCGTTTCGGGGACAGGTTCTTGATCTCCTGAGGAATGCATGGAAAACCACCGGGTTTCCTTCAGGATCCACACTTCCGGCTTTCCGGGATAGTGAGAAAGGTAGAGGTGCCAGGTCGACGGTAAGGCTCCGTCGATCACGAGGCCGCTGAGACCTGTCTCTTCCCTTACCTCGCGCAGGGCAGCCATTTCCGCCGTTTCATGCCGTTCGGTTTTTCCTTTGGGAAGGTCCCATTTCCCCCTCCTGAATATCAAAAGTATTCCCTTTTCACTTCTGACAACGCCTCCGGCGGCCGGAATGAATTGGAACAGCTTCTTAAACCGGGACCACAGCGCAGGGCCATCGCCGGCAAGGGCCAGCAGCTCTTCATCCCCGGCAAGGAACCGGTTGACCTGATCAGCAAGGTCAGAGAAACTCTTCAATTCCACGATTCTGACCTGACTGCAGCAGTTAAAAAACTCCGATGGTTTGCCCACCAACAGCTTCCGCTCATTCAGAAAAACTTCATACATTTGCACAAAATTATAGAAACACGATGATGGAAAAAATGCAGGTTGAAGTAGCCCAACTACTGCTGCAAATTAACACAATAAAAGTGCAACCTTCAAATCCTTTTTCCTGGGCATCGGGTTGGAAAGCCCCCATATATTGTGATAACCGCAAAATCCTTTCCTATCCTGCCGCCCGGAGTTTTATCAGGGACCAGTTCGTGCAGGTGATCTGTCAACGGTATCCCGAAGCAGAAGCCATTGCCGGTGTGGCGACGGGAGCCATCGCCCACGGAGCCCTCGTGGCCGGAGAACTGGGGTTGCCATTTGCTTATGTGCGTTCGGAACCCAAGGGACACGGGCTGGAAAACCTGATTGAGGGGGACTTGAAACCCGGTCAGAAAGTGGTTATCATCGAAGACCTCGTCTCCACAGGCTCCAGCAGCCTGAAAGCGGTCCGGGCGGTCAGGCAGATCGGAAGCCACGTGCTGGGAATGGTTGCCATTTTTACCTATGATTTTCCTCAGTCCGCTGAGAATTTCAGAAAGGAAGGGGTGGAACTTATCACCCTGAGCCGTTATCAGGTGCTCATCGGCCAGGCACTCGCCTCCGGAAAAATTACGGAAGAACAGCTGGAAAAATTGATGCTCTGGCGCGAAGATCCTGCAAACTGGGGCAGGTAACCATACGCTTCATTAAAAAACTGCATAAAATGTCCCTCAGTAAGTACGTAAGTAATGTCAAGGTCATAGACCACCCCATCGAAACTGTCTTCGACACCCTTTCCGATTTTCAAAATCTGTCGATATACCTCAACAAGGATGTGCTTGCCGCCGTTTCTGAAAAAATCCCCCAGGTGAATATCCGAAATTTCGAATCGGATTATGACTCCTGCCGGTTTGAAATCGGAAATTTAGGCAATGCCGCCATCAGGATAGTGGAACGGACGCCGCACTCCACCATCAAGATAAAAGGGGAGGGATCACTTCCCCTGGAACTGACAATGTGGATCCAGCTGCTTCCGCTGGAAAATTTCCGGACAAAAATGAGACTTACCCTGCATGCCGAAATAGGAATGATGGTGAAGATGATGGTGGGTAACAAGCTGGAATCGGGAATTGACCAACTGGCGGAATCGCTGGTAAGGCTTCCCTACCGCTGATCAGTACACCATCTCCACCGATTTGAAAGGCCACACGGAGATTTTCCCCGACAACTCCTCGAGCATCAACTGGCCAAACTCGTCAATTCCCCTGATCCGGGCGCTGAACAACCTGTCATGCGTCCGGAAATCGGTCAGTTCATCTTTCCTGAACATTTCTGCAAGATAACAACTTCTGACCTTTTCCTGTCTGCCAGATTTTAACTCATTGTACCACAATGATATTCCGGCAACTATTTCCTGCAAGGCTTCATCCAGGTCATACGTTTTTCCGGTGACAAGGCAAAGAGAAGTCGCACGCTGCAGATAAGCGGGGAAGTCACGTTGGTTCACATTGAGTCCCACACCGATGACCGATGAATGAAGGGTGCTTCCTGAGATGACATTTTCGATAAGGATCCCGGCAACTTTCCTGTTGCCGATCAAAATATCATTAGGCCATTTCACTGAAACGGCACCGGTCTTTTCCGACAGGTACCCGGTGATGCCCAGCGAAACAGCCTGGGAGAGCAGAAACTGCCGGGATGCATGCAGAAAGCCGGGATAAAGGATAATACTGAAAGTGAGATTTTTGTTTTCCTCGCTATCCCAGGAATTTCTGCCGTATCCTTTGCCGCTGGTCTGCCGCTTTGTCAGGATGACTGTGCCTTCGGCAACCGTTTCTTTCTTCAGAAGGCGGGTGGCATAATTGTTGGTGGAATCTGTTTCACCGAGGAGAATGATTTTGGACTCGGAACGGACCATGGATTGCATGTTAATTTAGCTAAAAAGATAACGTTTGCCGGTTACCCTAAAATAACGGACAAAATCTGAAACATCCAACGAAGAAGGTGATTATGCTGCAAAAGCTTTTCCTTTCTGAAATGGTCTCCGTTTCATTTTGCTATCTTTGTATCGTGATTGTAAGTAGATGAAGAAAAAGCTGGTAGAAACGAAAAATATCCTGGATGCCGCCATTGAAGGAATGAGGCGGTTAAAAGGAAAGAAAATCGCAGTAATAGACCTGACCACCATTCACCACACCGAATGTGGCTATTTCTTGATTTGTCACGGGACTTCCAATACACAGGTTGACGCCATTGCCCGTTCAGTGGAAGAGACGGTCACGGAAATGACAGGGACCAGAACCTGGCATAAGGACGGTTATCGCAACGCCATCTGGATCCTCCTCGATTATGGGGATCTTATGGTGCATGTTTTCAGGGAGGAAGCGCGGAATTATTACAACCTCGAGGAGTTGTGGTCCGATGCTTCGATAAATTTTCCGGAAGATGAAACGAGTATGTAACGGTTTACACAAAAGGGCATATTTGCGAGTAAAATATCGGGGCACTGGGAATGGTGCGCCCGGCATACCCGCCCGCGCGGGTTTTACATGCGTTTCAGGGTGTGATCCGGATCAGTTTAAGGATTTAAAGGGATGAATTAGGATAATTGATATGGCAGCCAACAACAATAAGAATAAACAGGAAGAGAGGCAGAATCTTGGGAAAGTGCCCGGAGGGGCCGGGGGCAACGTGCCCAGGCCCAAATTCAATCCGTACTGGTTTTATGGAATCATTGCCGTCCTTTTCCTGGTGGTGAATTATTTCTTTACCGGTAACAAAGGTCCTGTGGAGACCAACTGGAATAAGGTAAGGACGACCATGCTGGCCGATCGTGACGTGGAACGCATCGTGGTCGTCAACAACGAGAAGGCCCTGCTTTACCTGAAGAAAAATAGCGAGGCCAAATACAAGGAGGATCTGGAAGGGACCTTTGTCAAGCCTGCCGAAGGAGGCCCCCATTTTTTCTGGACGATTGGTTCTGTGGAGACTTTTGAGCAAAAGCTCATGGAGGCCCAGGAGGGTTTTCCTCCGAGCGATCGTATTGAGGCGGAATACCGGAATGAAAGAAACTGGCTGAATGAGATTCTCTGGTCTCTGGGACCTTTTGTACTTCTCATTTTGCTATGGTGGTGGATTTTCCGCCGCATGAGCAAAGGCGCCGGGGGTGGTCCCGGCGGGATTTTCAGCGTTGGCAAGTCGCAGGCCCGGATTTTTGACCGGGATGCGCGTGTGAATACCTCCTTCAAGGATGTGGCGGGCCTTTCGGAGGCCAAACAGGAGGTGGAAGAGATCGTGGAATTCCTCAAGAATCCTGAGAAATTTACCAAACTGGGAGGCAAGATTCCCAAGGGGGCCCTGCTTGTTGGTCCTCCCGGAACAGGAAAAACCTTGCTCGCCAAAGCTGTTGCAGGAGAAGCCAACGTACCCTTCTTTTCCATGTCGGGTTCCGATTTTGTAGAGATGTTCGTAGGTGTCGGCGCTTCCCGGGTGCGTGACCTTTTTAAGCAGGCCAAGGAGAAGGCTCCCTGTATCGTTTTTATCGATGAGATCGATGCCATCGGAAGGGCACGGGGCAGAAATCCCAACTTCGGTTCTAACGATGAACGGGAGAATACACTTAACCAGTTGCTCACGGAAATGGATGGCTTTGATACCAACAGCGGGGTGATTGTTCTGGCTGCCACCAATAGGGCTGATATTCTCGACAGGGCCCTGATGCGGGCCGGCCGTTTCGATCGCCAGATCAACGTGGAACTTCCCGATCTGAACGAAAGGGGGGAGATTTTTCTGGTTCACCTGAAACCCCTCAAGCTCCACGAAGATGTCAAAGTGGAATTCCTTGCCAAACAAACCCCGGGCTTCTCAGGGGCCGATATCGCCAATGTTTGCAACGAAGCGGCATTGATCGCCGCACGCAAAAACCATGAATCGGTCACCCGCCAGGATTTCCTGGATGCCATCGACAGGATTGTCGGAGGTCTGGAAAAGAAAAACAAAATCATTTCCGTGGATGAGAAAAAGACCATCGCCTATCATGAGGCGGGACATGCGACCATCAGTTGGCTGCTTCCTTACGCCCATCCCCTGGTGAAAGTCACCATCGTGCCCCGTGGAAAGGCCCTGGGGGCCGCCTGGTACCTGCCCGAAGAACGCTCCATCACCACCAGGGAACAGCTGCTTGATGAAATGTGCTCAGCCCTCGGAGGCCGGGCTGCCGAAGAAATTGTCTTCGGAAAGATCTCCTCGGGCGCTCAAAATGACCTCGAACGAATTACCAAACAGGCTTATGCCATGGTGAGCATCTTCGGCATGAGCGAAAAAATCGGAACGGTGAGTTTTTATGACTCTTCCGGGCAGAGTGACTATTCCTTTACAAAACCCTACAGCGAAAAAACCGCGCAGCTCATTGACGAGGAAGCCAAAGCAATTATTGACCAGGAATATAAAAGAGCATGCTCCATCCTTCGCGAAAACCAGGAGGGACATCAGAAACTCGCCGAACTGCTGCTGGAAAGGGAAGTGATCTTCTCGGAAGACATGGAACAAATTTTCGGGAAAAGAGCCTGGGACAAACATGGGGAAATGCAATCACAGGAGAATCCTCCTGCAGAGGAAAAGCCGGAAGATGACAAAATCGCTTCCGCAGAATGACAATACCGATGCACGCCGGACAAATCCTGGTGCACTCCTGAGGTCAATGATTACCTTTATTACAGGGTCCAGCCTTACTGCCGATGTTGAAAAGACATTGGTAATCGGTGCTCATGGTCCGGAAAAGTTGGCCATATTTGTCTCAATAAACGATTCATTACAAAAAAAATCTCACTATCATGGAAACAGGCTGGAAAGAAGTATTTTTGACAACGCTGGAACACCGGGCCATCATCGCAAAAGACATCCTGGAAGCTTCGGGCATCAGCGCAGTTATCTTAAACCAGCGTGACTCGACGTATCTTACTTTCGGGGAGTTTCTGGTGTACGTGCCGGTGGAATCCGAGGATTCAGCGCTGGAGTTATTAAAAGAATTGAAAGATTGAAACCATTTATTGCCAGGTCTCTGAGCAGCCTGTTGTTTGTAATCATTGTGGCTGGCGGGATGATTTTTCATCCCATCCTGTTTGCCGTGGTTTTTATGACCTTCACCATCTTGTGTCTGCTGGAACTATACCGGATGGCAGCCCTTGCAGGATCATCACCTCAGAAAGTGACGGGGATTTTGTCCGCCATTCTTTTCTTTCTCATTTTCTTCGTATCATCTGCCGGATATCTGTCTTACAAGTATCTCCTGATCCCGGTGTTGATGCAACCGGGGGTGTTTGTGGCTGAGCTGTATCGGAAAAAACCCGACCCGGGAGCGAATACAGCATATACCATCCTGGGATTTGTCTACATCGCCATTCCCATGAGCCTGACGAGTTACCTCGTTTTTAGCGGGTCTGGCCAAAAGGAAATATTCTATCCCTGGGTATTGCTGGGTGTTACCGTAATCCTCTGGATTTACGATGCGGGGGCTTACCTTATTGGTACGGCTTTGGGCAGACACCGGTTGTTTGAAAGGATCTCGCCGAAGAAGTCGTGGGAAGGGGTCATTGGCGGCACTGTTGCGGCCTTGCTGGCAGCTGTCGGGTGCGGCCTGCTCATTCCCGTCCTGGCGTTGAATACCTGGCTGGTCATCAGCCTCCTGGTTATCATTTTCGGAACCTTCGGAGACCTCGTCGAATCGTTGCTTAAAAGAAGTCTGAGAATCAAGGATTCAGGAAGGTGGATTCCCGGACACGGCGGTTTTCTCGACCGGTTCGACAGCTATCTGTTTGTCATTCCGGCGGTGGCGGCGTGGCTCTTCTTTTTCGGATTTAAATGATTTACAGAATCTATCTATGAAGATACATAAGGAAGGATTGCTGGTCATCCCGTGGATATTGGCGGGAGGGATCCTCTTCAACGGTATCGTTTACTTTTTGTCTGGAAACGGTTTTTTCTTCTATTTGGCCCTGGCGGTAACCTCCTTCTTTTTCATCTTTAATTTCTGGTTTTTTCGCGATCCGCAAACGGTGAAAGGAGTTGAACCAGACCAGGTGCTTTCAGTGGCCGATGGCAAAGTGGTGGTCATCGAACCGGTTCTGGAACAGGAATATTTCAAAGAGGAGCGGATTCAGGTATCTGTTTTTATGTCGCTCTTCAATGTGCATATCAACCATGTTCCCATAGCAGGGGAAATTGTGTACCAGAAACATCACCCCGGCAGGTTTCTCCCGGCCTATCTGGCAAAATCGTCAGGTAATAACGAGCGGTGTACCTCGGTGATCCGCACTCCGTCGGGAACTGAAATCCTGGTCCGTCAGATAGCCGGAATTCTGGCCCGCAGGATCGTCACTTACAAGAAGCCCGGAGATGTGGTAAAACCCGCCGATGAGCTGGGTTTTATCCGTTATGGTTCACGGATAGATTTGTTCTTCCCGAAAGATGCCGCGATTCTGGTGGAAATGGGGCAGGAGGTCAAAGGAGGAAGAACAATGGTAGCAAAACTCTGAAAGCAATACCGTTATGAAACGTTTCTTCAATTTCATTCCCAACCTGATCTCCCTTCTGAATCTTTTATCGGGGTGCCTCTCCATCATTTTTGCCCTGGAAGGATATCCGGGATATGCCGGCATTTTCATTCTCATTGCCGGACTTTTCGATTTTCTGGACGGTTTTTCGGCGCGGTTGCTCAAGGCCTATTCTGAAACCGGCAAGGAACTGGATTCCCTGGCTGATGTGGTCTCCTTCGGCGTGGCTCCGGGAATGATCGCCTTTGTAATGATGAAGAAGGGGCTGCCGGGGGTAAACCTGCCCCTTCATCTTATCAGCGCTTCCGTCTGGCAATGGATCCTGCTTCTTTCTCCTCTGCTGATCCCTGCGTTTTCGGCGCTCAGACTGGCGAAATTCAATATTGACACCCGTCAGTCCGTGAACTTCATCGGAATGCCGACGCCTGCCAATGCCATCCTCTGGGCCTCTTTCGGGATCATCTCAGGATTCGCCTCTCATCCCGAAATTTCCCTGCTCCTTTTTACCCCCGCGAACATTCTGCCGGTGATTATCATTACCTCCCTGCTCATGGTGTCGGAGATCCCGATGTTTTCCCTGAAATTCAGCGGATTCTCGTTTGCTGAAAATTGGTACCGCTATATTTTCCTGCTGAGCGCCCTTTTGCTTCTTCTGTTTTTGAAATTGTACGGATTACCGGTGGTCATCCTTTTCTATGTGATCCTCTCCCTGGCCTTCTACCTGTTAAGGGTGGAGCTGTAGATTCATAATTAGATATGGGGTTTTCGGGCGGCGCCTCCCCGGTTGCCATAACCGTCAGGGTTTTGAATTCCGAAGGTACCTCGGGGGCTGATGGTTGAGATATGCAAATCAATCCTGAATTCTTGCTGACGGGCAGGACTACCGCAGCTTTGACAGCGCTTCCCTGATTCTGTTCAGGGCTTTGGTGAGTTGTTCTTCAGAGGCGGCGTAGCTGAGCCTGAAGCATCCGGGGGCGCCGAAAGCATCGCCGGAGACCACCCCCACATGGGCTTTGCTGAGGAGATAAAAGCAGAAATCATCGGAATTGCCGATCACCATTTCTCCGTCTCCTTTGCCGAAATAAGAAGAGCAATCGGGGAAGACATAAAAGGCCCCGTCGGGTTTGCTGGTTTTGAGGCCGGGTATTTCGGAAAGCATCTCCATCACCAGGTCGCGCCGCTTTTCAAACTGAACGACCATTTTCCGTATTTCTGTACCATCGTGGTTAAAGGCGGCCACCGAGGCGATCTGAGCCGGGGAATTTGGCCCTGACGTAAACTGTCCCTGCAACTTGTTGCATGCTTTGGCAATCCACAATGGGGCAGCCAAAAAGCCGATGCGGTATCCTGTCATGGCATATGCCTTGGAGACGCCGTTGATGATGACCACCCGGTCACGGATCTCCGGAAACTGGGCGATGGATTCGAATTTCCTTCCGTAGATAATATGTTCGTAAATTTCATCTGAAATGATGATGATATCGGGATAATGGGCAAAAATCTCTGCGAAGGCTTTCAGCTCTTCCCGCGTGTATACGCTTCCCGTGGGGTTGCTGGGACTGCTGAAGAGAAAAGCCCTGGTCCTGGGGGTGATGGCCGCTTCCAGCTGTTCCGGGGTGATCTTGAAATCGCTCTCCACCGAAGTTTCCAGGAACACGCCTACCCCTTCCGAAAAGTTGACAAGATCGGAATAAGTCACCCAGTACGGTGCGGGGATGATCACCTCATCGCCCCGGTCAACCACCACCTGGATCACATTGGCCAGGGCGTGCTTGGCTCCGTTGGATACCACGATCTGCGCCGGCTGGAAATCCAGGTTGTTGTCGCGCTTCAGCTTCTTGATGATCGCATTCTGCAGTTCAGCATACCCGGCAATCGGGGAATAGTAAGAGTAGTTGTCATCAATGGCTTTCTTGGCAGCCTCCTTGATGAAATCAGGGGTGTGAAAATCGGGTTCCCCCACGCCGAGACCAATCACATCGATCCCCTGGGCTCTTAATTCCCTGCTTTTTTGCGCGACAGCAAGTGTCGCCGATTCCGAAAGCCGGTTGATGCGTTCTGCTACCTTCGTCATATCGTCTGGTTTTTATTGTTGTTGTGAAACTCCTGCAATATAAAAAATGTTCCTGATTACCCTCCTGAAGAGATCTTAATGGTCGTGATAACTTTCTTGTGCCGACGATTTGTTAAGAGAGAGTTAATCAAAGAGGGCTTCGTCACGTATCAGCATCAGAATGGCGGAATGGGGAAGGATGAAGTATTTCTCCTTGTGAAATTCAATTTCGTATCCGCTTTTGTTCAGATAAACGGCCATATCGCCAACGCGAGCCTGCAAGGGAACATATTTTACCGATTCCTGCTTTTCCTTCCAGGGTTCTTCTTCATCTGTCATGGCCGGAATGGGATATCCGGGACCTACTTTAAGCACATAACCGCTCAGTATTTTTTCATTTTCCTGGACAGTAGGGGGCAGGATAAGTCCTGAAGTAGTCTTTTGACTGGGATTTTTGGGTTTTATCAAAACCCGGTCTCCCACCATGATGAGTTTCTCAAGGTCCTTTTCGTCGATGATCAGTGACATGATTTATACTTTAACGGCAAAATTAAACAAATATCACAAGTCTCAACCTTTGTCTTAACCTTTGCCTCAACCTCTGCAACAACCTCTACCACCACCTCAACCTCAGTTTCAGGTTACCGGGTATTCCCCCCGGCTGTCGGAAAGCACTTCGAAACCGGTAGGGGTGACAAGGACGGTATGTTCAAACTGGGCAGACAGTTTCCGGTCGGAAGTGCGTGCGGTCCATCCGTCTTTCTTGTCCACCACCGTAGATGGCCGTCCCTGGTTGATCATCGGTTCAATGGTAAAAATCATCCCCGGGCGCATCACGGGGCCGGAATTTCTCCTGGCGGAATGGTCAACCTGGGGTTCTTCATGGAAACTGATCCCGACACCGTGTCCGCAATATTCATACACCACGCTGAATCCCCTGGACCGGGCGTACCGACTGATGACGTATCCGATGTTCCCGAAATAGTTTCCAGGCTTCACCTGCTGAATGCCCAGGTTAAGACAATGGCTGGAAGTGGCGATCAGATTTTTCGCCATCGGTGAAATCTCCCCGATGGAATACATCCGTGATGTATCTCCGTAAAACCCGTTCAGAATGGTGGTCACGTCGATGTTAAAAATATCCCCCTCTTTTAGGATGCTCTTTTCGGAAGGAATCCCATGGCAGACGATTTCATTCGGGGAGATGCAGCACGACGCTGGAAAACCATTGTATCCTATGGTGGCGGGAACCGCACCATGGGCGAGGATAAACTCTTCTATCTTCTTGTCCAGAAATCCGGAGCTCACCCCGGGCGTGACGAATTCAGCGATGTAATCCAAGGTTTGTGCGGCCAGACGGCTGCTTTTCCGAATGCCTTCAATTTGCTCAGGAGTCTTGATAATGATCTCACCCATATCATAAAATTTCCTGCAAAAGTGGTGAAATGATCCTGTTTTTCAAAATTGAACCTTATTTTTGCCTGACGTAAAATTGTTCATCCATGCGCTACATTCATCATCTAAGGGCAAAATCCTATCACATCAACCGGTTCGGCGACGTCTCAACTTCCTTCCTCTTTTGGTATATGCAGGAGATTGCCTGGGAGCATGCCAAAGTGATGGGATTTGGATTTGATGATTTACGTGAAGATGAGCTCTTCTGGGTGTTGTCCCGTTTTTACGTCCGGATAGACCGTCGTCCGCGATGGACCGAAGAATTCACCCTGGAGACCTGGTCACGGGGTACCGACGGATTTTTTGCCTACCGCGATTTCCGTTTCTTGGGATCAGGGGGAGAAGAGATCATTAGGGCCACCAGCAGCTGGTTGGTACTTAACCTCCACTCGCGGCGGATCGTGCGGCTGAGCCAAATGAAAAGCTTCCCGGGGTATTCCGAAAGTCTCCTGGGATTCAACCCCGGAAAAGTGGAAGCACCCCTCACCGTGGATGAGCCGGAATTTTTCCCCGTGCTGTTCAACGAAATCGACATCAATCAGCATTTTAATACGGGGCGATACCTGGAAAGGATCAACAACAGCTACTCCTTTGACTTTCTCCGAACACACATGCTCAGGGAAATGGAAGTTAATTTTCTGAAGGAGGGGCTTCCCGATGACCGGTTGACGGTCAGGCAGCAGCGGGTCACTCCTTTGGAACACCTGTGCAGCATACAACGTGAAAAAGACCTGGCAGAACTGATCCGTGCGCGACTCGTCTGGGAACAAAGAGTGTAAGCCAGCCTCCGCTGGTCATACATCATCATTCTGCCCTTTTATCCCTCCAATTTTCTGATCACTTCCTTCACCTTTTCTTCCAGGGGCAGGTTGCCGTCGATCCAGTGAATCAGGGTTCCCTGGCGTTCCATCTTCCTGAACCAGGTCATTTGCCGCTTGGCGAACTGATGAATGGCGATGTTGAGTTTTTCCGTCATTTCCTTTAGGGAGAGTTCCCCGGTCAGGTAGAGGGTAATGAATTTATATTCCAGGCCGTAATAGGTGAGAGCTTCCGGCGCAATACCTGACCTAAGCAATTGGTCCACCTCTTCGATCATGCCGTTGTTGAGCCGCTGGTGAAGCCTGTGGGTAATCCTCCGGCGCCGGGTATCCACGTCGAAGCGGATGCCGGTAATCATGGGATGAAGGGACTGGGTGCCTGAGGGCCCGGAAGACCGGGTGACCGCAGGAGGGAGAGAATAATCGTGCTGCCGAAGATAGTACTCTTCGATTTCGATGGCCCTGATGGCGCGCTTTTCGTTGACGATATCCGTGATATTGTGGAGTTTTGGCTTGATGGTTCTCAGGATGGAGGTGAGCTCTTCCAGCGATTTCCCTTTCAGGGTGGCCCTCAGTGCCTCATTAAGCGGCACCTCGATAAGATGGTAATCCTGGAGGACCGCTTCGATATACAATCCGCTGCCACCGCAGAGCACCGGAAATTTCCCCCGTGCACGGAGGGCGGCCATGACCTCCCAGAAGTCGCGTTTGTATTCGTATACGTTGTACTGATACCCGGCATCCGCGATATCGGTGAGGTGCACGGGGATTGTGACTCCATTGACCACGTAATCTTCCTGGTCCTTCCCGGTCCCGATGTCCATGCCCCGGTAAACCTGGCGCGAATCGGCGGAGATGACTTCTCCGTTCAGGCTGGCAGCCAGATGGGCGGCCAGGACGGTTTTCCCCGTTGCGGTAGGTCCCAGGATGACCAGAATATCATATGCAGCGCTGCCGTGTATCATCATTCAAACGCTTGTCGGATTAAGGAAGGAACAAAAATACAAAATCGGGAGCAGTACGTGAAATTTGACAAGACAGAAGAGTGTGGGGGAAAAGGATATGTTTCAGAATGAGAATTTTACAGTACATTTGCCGTAAAAAGTTTGAAATGGTACTTGAGGCTTGCGTTGAAACCCTGGAGGAAGCCCTGAAGGCCCGGGAACTTGGTGCCCATCGGATAGAGTTGTGTTCCCGTCTTGATCTGGACGGACTCACACCTTCGGAGGAACTTATCAGTCAGGTATGTGCAGCTTTGGCAATTCCGGTGATGGTGATGATAAGACCGCGGGCCGGAGATTTTGTATACACCGGGGAAGAGATAGAAGGGATGCTCCGGGATATTGACAAGGTCAAAACCATGGGGGCTTCGGGCATTGTTTTCGGGGTGCTGACCCCTGAGAAGCGGGTGGCCGTTACCCTGTGCAGGCGGTTGGCGGAGCGGGCATTCCCGTTGCCGGTCACCTTTCACAAGGCCATTGACGTCCTGGAGGATCCTGCCGAGGGCGTCCGCGAACTGCTGGAATGTGGCGGTATCACGCGTATTCTCACTTCCGGGGGCAGACCCACAGCCCGCGAGGGAGCGGCCAAAATCAGGGAGATGATGGAGGCTGCGGCAGGCCGAATCACCATACTCGTGGCTGGAAAGGTGACCTGTTATAATGTTTTGGAAATCAGAGATCTGACAGGGGCCCATGAATTCCACGGGCGACGCATCGTGGGAGATCTCACTTCACTCGCTGCTGGCTGTCGCTGATCCCCTCAGAGCGATGCTGCTGCTTCCGGGAAGGGATTCCTGAAACTCCTCCGTGCTGCCGAATCTGATTACTTCTTCAGATCGGTGTACTGAAATTCGAAACCGTCGAGGGGCGTTCGCGCAGGGGCCAGAACCACCCTGTGCTGCCCGTCAAGCAGGAAAGCCGAGGGGTAGGAGCGTACCTTGTACTCTTTTCCTGTCTTCCGGTTGGGAGTGTCGGTGACCATGATCCCCGGGATCTGGTTACTGCTCATAAATTCCGTGTTGTTGACTTTCTGCGATGGAGAAAGGACAATGAGAAACTCTACTTTGCTGCCGGTTTTCTCAGCCATTGTTTTGAGGTATCTGACCTGTTCGCGGCACACAGGAATTTCCAGATCGGCAAAGAGGAGATACAAAAAAGGTTTGGTATTTCTCCCTGAACACCAAATGGTTCCGGTTGAGGAAGGAAGACAGATTTCAGGAGCCGGGGTACCCGTTTGCAGGAAGGCGAGTTTTTTCTGAACACTGGCAGCCATCTCCCTGATCCGGGGTTCTTTGTTTTGGGAAAACCAGGGAGATTGCACCATCCGAAGGATCGCGGAGGATGAAAACTCTCCCGAATAGAAAGCGTCATGCAACATTTTCAGCAGGATCAGGTCTGACAATGACCCTTCTGTCGCAGTGAAATCCTGGGTCCATTTGCTGAGTTCGGCCAGGCTTTCCCTGGCGACCCACATTTTCATCCTGGTGCCCGCAGCAGATTTGCTCTCGGTACTCAGGGTATTTACAAACAACCTGTTGAGAAAATCGGAAAAAGCGGGCTGGGTCCATTCCTGCGGAGTGAGTTGCTGAAGGGATCCCGCCACTTTTTCCCTCCCGGTGCGGAGCAGGTCCGCCTCCAGCGATTTCATCCGCAGGTGCCGGTGTGTCTGGTAGCCGGGCTCCTCCTCCTTTTCAAATTCGCGTTCCAGCCTGATCCTTACCGTATCGAGATAGTTCTTCATCTGCCTGTAATACAACTGGTTGAAATAGGTGTCGGTCAGCTGGTAAAAGCGGGCGTCATAACGTGCGATCAGGTTGGTAAGCTCTTTTTTGTTGCCTTCATTCACTTTTAACCATATATCGACAGGATTGAAATAAGGATTTTTGCTCTCCTCAAAACTCTTCTCCCGAAGGGGCGGAAGGGTAATTCTGACATCCTTGCCCGGAACCAGAACCATCCTGCCCCGGTAAACGCCAACGTCAGCAAAACAATAGGTGTTTTGAGTGATCTGTTTTTCAATGGTGAAGTTTCCCCTGCCATCGATAGTGACCTCGAAAAAAGGAACCGGCGTTTTGGATACCGGATCGGCAACCGTGAAAAATTCGAGTCTTTGGCCCGCATAATCCGGTGCAGAACCCACGATCCGGATCGCTTCGGTCCTGACAAACAAGGTCATAAACAGGAAAACCAGAAAAAAACTCTTCCGCATGAATATGAGAATGAATCCTCCTAATAAACTTGCATCATGACTATTTATTGTTTCGAAGGTGTTCCCGGGGTGTCGGTGGAATCTGTTTCGGATTGCTCCGTGATCCCGGGTTTAAAGCCGTTCATGGTGAAATTCCTGGGAAGGAAGCGGCTGGCATCGCCGCCATGCATGATAATATCGCGTACGATGGTGGAGTTTACGGGCGTATGTTCCGGAATGGTCAGCAAAAAAACAGTTTCGATTTCGGGATACATCTGCTTGTTGACCTGGGCGATGGCCCTTTCAAACTCAAAGTCGGCCGATGTGCGGAGGCCCCGCAGGATATACCTGGCCCCCACTTTTTTACAAAAGTCCACGGTGAGCCCATCGTGAACCTCAACGGATATGTTGTTGTCGAATTCAAAAACCTCCCTGATCCATTTCACCCGCTTCTCAAGGGGAAAGTAGGACTTTTTGTTCGTGTTGTGGCCTACCATGATGATGATCCGGTCAAAAATTCCGGCGGCCCTTCTCACGATGGACTCATGTCCTATGGTGAAGGGATCAAAGGATCCCGGGAAAATGGCGATCTTTTCCATCAGCAAAGCTTTTATAAAACCTAGCCAAAGGTAATATCTAATTGAATTAAGAGCGAAGGGAAAAGCAATTTTCCATAAAACCGCTATTTTGGCAAATACAAGGAATCTGATGCTGAATTTTGTAAAAAGTGATTTTTCTTCCGGAAAACTGATCCGCTTGGCCATTCTTTTTTATGCCATGGGATTGCTGTTCCTGTTTAACATCCAATTTGCTTTCAAATACAATTCAACGGTATGATGGGATTGGGAGTGGCGTTATAAAACTATATTACGGCTCTTTACTTTCTGACGTATTTCCCGGAAATTGTGCCGGGTTCTTTTCTTGACGGATGTTGCTTTTTTTCTAATTTTGAGGGGTTAAATCTAATGCAATGGGTTTGAAGCTTTCGGTGGTCATTCCTGTATACAACGAGGAGAAAACCATAGAAGCCATTCTTGACAGGGTTGTTGCCGTCAGGTTGGCTGGAGATCTGAAAAAGGAGATAATCCTCGTCAATGATTTTTCGGGGGACCGCAGTGTTGAGGTCATTGAAAAATACATGGCCCGTCATGACGGTGAAGATATCAGGTTGTTCAGCCAACCCGTCAATATGGGGAAGGGGGCGGCTCTCCACAGGGGGATTACCGAGGCTTCGGGGGATTTTCTGATCATTCAGGATGCTGACCTGGAGTACGATCCGCGCGAGTACAATGACCTGCTTAAACCTGTCCTCGAAGGAAATGCCGACGTGGTTTACGGTTCCCGGTTTACAGGAGGGAATCCTCATCGCATCCTGTTTTTTTGGCACTCCATTGGGAATAAACTGCTTACATTCTTATCCAATATGTTCACCAATCTGAACCTGACCGACATGGAGACGTGCTACAAGCTTTTCCGGACGGAAATCATCAAGGGGATTGACCTGCGGGAGAACCGGTTCGGCTTCGAACCTGAAGTGACGGCCAAGATTGCCCGCATTCCGGGAATCAGGATTTATGAAGTGGGCATTTCCTACTACGGGAGAACTTATGAAGAGGGAAAAAAAATCAACTGGCGCGATGGCTTCAGGGCGTTGTGGTGCATCGTGAAATACAACTTCCAATAAACCGGGAAAACATGAAGAAAGCTTTGGACAAACATGGCCTTTACGGTTTTCTGACTCTCTATTTCTTATTCCAGTTTTTCATCCTTCTCTTTAGTGAGAGTGCTTATGGTTACGGAGGGGCTGACAATATCGGGCATTACCAGATTGCGAGGTATGCCTTTAAGTATCCGGAACTCTTTCTCGATCTCTGGGGCAAGCCGGTGCTGACCACCCTGATGGCTCCTTTCGCCCTCTTCGGGTTTGCGGGAGCCAGATTTTTCAATGTTCTGGCGGCCTTGGTCACCCTGTGGCTTACCGCCAGGATCTCCGACCGCCTTTACCCGGGAAGCGGACTTTTTGCCGCCATCATTCTGGCCTTTACCCCGGTTTTTTTCCACCTGGTTCCCAGTTGCCTCACAGAAATCCTCTTTGCCTGTGTGCTGGCGGCTGCCGTATATCTCTTTCTCCACGACCGCTTTGACCTCTCGGCTGCCGTTCTTTCCTTCATTCCTTATGTGCGCAGCGAAGGAATCATCCTGCTGCCCATCTTCGCGGTGGCTCTTCTTTTAAAGCGTTCCCCGCGCTCCCTCCTTTTCCTGGCCTTGGGTACTCTTCTTCTTTCCGTCATCGGACTTTTTGTATTCGGCGATCTTTTCTGGCTGATCTCCCACTCACCCTATTCCCTGGGTGCCAGTTTTTATGGCAGCGGAAGCCTCTTCCATTTCATCAGGGAAAGGAATGATATTTTCGGTTGGCCTCTCGTATGGCTCACCGTGGCCGGACTGCTCTTCTGGATTTATGACGTGTTGAAAGGTTTTTCCCTGCGGAAGCTTGAGACACTCTCTTTTATCCTCATCGCCGGAAGCTGGATCTCCTATTTCGCTGCCCACAGCTATGTGTGGTGGCAAGGAATGGGAGCTTCCCTCGGGTTGACCCGCGTGATGGGGGGGATTGCCCCGATGGTGGTCCTCACTGCTATGGCCCTCTATAAACCCGCCTCCAGGTTACTCCCTCAGAAAAATGGACTCCTTGCCCTTTTCGGGGGAGTAGCGCTCCTGCAGGCAGTCATCTTCTTCCGTGACCAGAAAATCCTGCTGAAGGCCGATCCCACGGAACAACTGGTTAAAAAGAGTACCGATTTTATCCGCTTTAACGAAGAGGGGAAGAAGGTCTTTTATTTCAATCCCCTGGTCATCCATTATCTGGAATTAGATCCTTACGATACGAAACAGTGCAATTGGTGGGTGTCTGATAAGCAGCAGCCGTCAAATGTTATGGAATGGGGTGACCTGCTGGTCTGGGATGCCCATTTCGGCCCCAATGAGGGGGAAGTGCCGCTCGAAAACCTCGAAAAGGACCCTTACCTGAAAAAGGTACGGTCGTTTTATCCGGTGGAAAGAATCACTGTGCTTGGGGGCTATGACTACAGCATCCATATCTACAAAAAGTCACCCAACAAAGGGGATTCCATAGAGGTGGCCGGTCATTTTGCGAAAAACTTCACTTTTGAAGGCGTGGACGATCCCCGGGTCATCGAAGCCGATAGCGTTAAAGCCTGGCGAATCGACGAAAGCCAGGAATATGGTCCCACCCTGGTGGTGAACGCTGGTGAAATTGAGCTCTTTGAAATCCTGGAAGTCACCGTTGACCTTAAGTACAAACCCGAGGAGATGCTGGACAAAGATGAGGTTTATCTGGTCTTTTCCATCGATGGGGATGGGAAGAACCTCCGCTATGAAAGCATCGACCTGGCCGCACCCCAGGGGGGATGGAAACAGCAGCAGCTGGTTTCCCGGATGTCGGCCGCCATTTCTGAAACCGCACAGGTTAAAGTGTATGTCTGGAATTTGAAACGAAAGAAACTGCTGATGGAAAGCCTGAAGGTCAACATCAACAGTTACTGAAATGAATTCCGGCGAGCCCATTTTTCGTCCGCTCTGTGGCGGGAAGTTCCGATGTCCGGAATTATCAACCGACTCTTTGCTCATGGTTTGATGGAGAAAGGGCCACGGAATCTCTGACCAAGTCAAAGAGATGGATCGTCAGGTTTAAACCGTTTTATGATTTCCAGGTCGTCGAACCATACCGGTTCCGTTCCTGTAACCCATACATAGATGATCAGGCGGCTGTTGTCGACATGCTGTGGCACCCAGAAACTGAGCTCCAGTTTTTTCCATCCCTGATCGTCTGTTTCCGAAGGTTTGTTGTTGAGGATATAAAAATCTTTTCCCGTGGTGGCTACCAGGTTGGCCTGGCCAGAGAGGCTGTGGGTGCGCACGGTTACCGTCACATATTCCAGTTCCGGGGCATCAGGAAACTCCACGGCTTTTCCATAGGGATCAGTGCCGTCGAGACGCAGGCTGTGAACTCCGCTGCGGGCCTTTTCTACGGATATCCGCTTACTCTCCTCCGCTATGCCGCCATGGTCAAAAAGCACCATCTGACGTGTGGTGTCGGCCGACTCATAGTCACAGCGCAGGGTGTCTGACCGGGCGCTCCTGCAAATTCCTCCGCTGCCCTGGTGGGGGAGCTTCCTTTTCCTGAGCAGGAAAACAGGGAAGGAGGTGGCCGTCACCTCCCACTCATCGCTGGTGAGGTAGCTGTTACGCCGCTCTTCGTTCTCCTGATAGGAAAGCATAAAATTGTTGTCATAGACCGAAACGAGGATGTAATCAGCACTGTCGACCGTGGGGAATAGACGGATGTAGTCACGGTACGCCAGGTGGGAGAAAAAGTGGTCGGTAGTGCTGACCCGGGCATTGGCGGGAATGGTGCTGAGGAGGTGGTGTACTTCCCTGAGGTTGTAATGCGACGTGAAGAACTCTTTTTTGTATACTCTCTCCTTGGCCGGATTCATGGTCCAGCGGATTTTGACATGGTCGGGGTTTAGTTTATAAAGGGTCATCCCCAGGGCGGCAAGGCAGGCCAGAAGGGCCAGGCTGGCCTGAAGCCATTTCCTTTTCAGGGAGGCCAGAACCAGAAAAAGAGACAGAGGCAGCAGCGTCACCACTTCAATGGAGTAATATGTGGAGATCCCCCAGCGGATATATGAATCATTAAGCACCTTCTGGGCGACGATGGGAATGAACCAGATCAGATACTGCGGCCGCAGGAGCAGCAGGATACCCCCCGAAACCAGGTAGACCAGGTAAAACTCGGCCTTCACACCATTGCCCGTGGGATCGTCGAGATGGTTGACGAAAAAGAGTTTAACCGTTTCCAGGGGATGGTTGACCACAAAGACCAGGGCTTCTCCGGGGTGAGCCCCCAAAGCGCTATAGTTGAACAGGGTGAACTGCTTATCATCATTCTCCATACCGGGAATAAGCACCTTGAAGAGCAGGATAAAATAGAGCAGTGACACGGCCATGCCTGCCAGGCTCATCTGAACAGCCCGTTTGTCCTTCCTGTGGTTGATAATAAGCACGATAAAGATAAAAATAAACCAGACGGGGATATTCTCACGAGACAGAAGGGCTACGATAAGGAGGATTCCGGCGGTCAGATATTTTTTCTTCTCGAAGGCATAAAGGAAGGGGGGAATGAGGCAGGCCGAGATGACTGCCAGATTCACATCACACGAAAAAGTGGTGTACCTCCCCAGCAATAGAAAATAGTACACCATCACACCGGCACCCAGCCACCAGTGGTCGCTTTTCAAGGTTACCATTTTCCAGGAGTACCAGGCAGCCACCAGAATCATGGCCAACTGGATCACAATCAGCGTATAGGTGCCGGTCAGCCAGGTGAAGAGCCAATATACAGGAATAAAAAACATCAGCAGGAAGGAGTAGTGGTCCTGGAGGAAATTCCCAGGATAGGTGGGCATCGGACTGATCCTGAAATGGGCATAATCGCGGAAGGCAAAATTGTAATTTCCGTAGTCGAAGGTGACGGTACGGAAATACCAATGGTTGGCGATCCCCATCAGGAGCAGGAGCATCCCGAAAACACACAGGATGACCACCGGGAGGTTTTTCTTGGTCAGGTTAACTTTTCTCATACCCTTCAGTTTGTTTTTTTCTTCATCAGCCATCGGTCGGGAGTGAATTTGTGGACCACTTCAAATCGGGGGTTGAGTTTTGCGGCGTCTTCGGCAAAGATATAGTAATATTCAGCGGGGGTGGCGATATCGATGTTGTAATCATAAGGCTGAAGGTTAATCCAGGGGGCCTTCCCGGTGATCTGGTAAAAGGTGAAGGAGGAGTGGAAGAACCAGCTGGTTTTGAGGGAGATGGGGCTTCCTTTGCATTTCTCTTTAAGGAAGTCTATGACTTCCAGCGTGTTGGAGTCGAATTCCCATTCTCTGACGCTTTGCAGGGATATTCTGTGGGATAGGTTAGCAGCCAGGAGGATGGTCAGGATCAGGGCCAGGGATCTATGGGCCAGGGAGTGGCGCCAGCGGTAGGCCAGGGTGAGGACGATCACGAAGAGAAGAGCGACAAGCGGGTAGAAGAAGAGGGCGGTGCGCCCGCTCAGGTTGGGAGTTCCCAGGATGGTGGTTTGCAGGAGATTGATGGCTGCGGGGAGTAACACAAGGGTTGCCGCCAGCACCCCGCAGAGGGGGTGACAAGCAAGGTCGGATTCCGGGGCCCCGGGCCCGACAGCCTTTCTGATGAAGGAGGCGCAGAGGGCAGCTCCCAGGGCCAGAGCCACCGGCAGGAGCATCCAGCAATGAGGGATCATGGAAAGCACCGGAGAGTTGTAATACCAGTTGTGGATCAACGAGATCTCCGTTTCATGGTAGAACCCCCTTGAAGTCCAGTACTGAAATTCGTTGGTGGAGTGCATCTTCTGGAGGGGGACCATGATCAGGGCCAGGTAGGCCAGGGACAGGAGGGTGATGAGCAGGAGCGGCTTGACCAGTTGCTTCGGATTTTTTCTGTATTCCCAAAGAAACCGGAAACCGGCGATGATGGTCACGGCTGCCCAGAAGACCAAGGCCGTAAAATTGGCATAGGAGGCAAGGATGGCGCAGACCAGGGCCATCCAGATGAACTTATGCCGTCCTTCCCCAAATCCCGCCAGCAGGAATCCTGCTGAGAGGGTGACCATGGTCAGAGAGATCCCGTATCCCCGGCATAAGCCGAAGAAATCGAGAAGATAGGGATTCACGAAAAGGAGGGCCCCCGCCAGGAACCAGGGGGAGTCAAGCCGCAGGGTCAGTTTCAGGATCCGGAATACTCCCCAGGCAAACAGAAGAAAACTAAGCAGGTTGGGCAGCCTGATGACCCACTGCTCCTTGCCGAAAAGAAGTATCGTGCCTTTGGTGAGCAGGGTGTTCAGAATATGGTTGTTGGGGATATTGTCGGGGTACATCATGATTTTCCAAACGCTAAACCGGGAATAATGGTAGACCGTGGGAACTTCATCGATGGTCACCGGCACATGAAATACCTTGAACAGGAGCACCAGGAAGAGGGCTCCGTAGAGGGCGATGAAACTGTAAAAGTTGACATTTTTCATTCCCCGCGGGGTGTTGAAGATGAGGATGTGGATGAGGTTTCCGGCGATGCTGATTCCGTTCCGGAAGGGTTCTCCGGGAAGAAGTGTACCCTGTAGAGGGCCTCTCCGTTAACAGGATTCTCGAAGAGAAGCTCTTTTAATACTTTGATGCTGTCTTTGTTTTCCATCACTGCCCCCAAGGTTTTGGCGAATAGTTCCTCCTGGTTTTTTTCCAGGAAGAGGTACACCGGTCTGATATCGCCGGATTCTGCAGTAGTGTCGAAGGCTTTCCCCCAATACACAAGCTGGCTGTTAAGGGGGTTGAAGTGAATGGTTCCGGGGTACAGTGTTCCCAGGCGTTCTGCATAGTGGGGTTTGAGGGAGTTGGGGGCCCAGGCGGTGAAGAAGTGCAGGGCGTACTCCGGAAAGGGAGAGCCGTAGTCGGCAGAAGCGATGATTCTGATGCTTCCGGGTTCAAAGGCCGCGGCAGCTTCACGGGTCATTTTCCTGGCCTCTATCTGGGTGAGGAAGGCTTCGGAGGTATAGCGGATGACGGGAATCTGACGACTGGCGGTCCAGATCAGAAAAACCGACAGCAGCAACGAAAGGGCTCCCTCCACAATCCGGGAGGGCAGGCATTCCCTGACCGTTTCACAAAGAAGGAAGATGATCAGGGGTCCGTACATCATGGCCGGCATAATATAGCGCGGGGCGTACTGTTTTCCTGCCATCAGGGCATGGAGCGTGATGGCCAGGAGTACGGCCATGGCCATTAGGTTGCGGCTGAAGCTGACAGGATGTTTTTTCCTGCGGCTGGTAGCCAGAGAAATAAGGGTGACCACGGCTAGGATGCCAGTCAGGATCGTAAAATGGGGTTCCAGACGAACTATCTGACGGATGTTCCCAGCCATTTGTGCCAGGTCGACCACGTTTTTCTCCCCGCTGCCATATTGTCCGCTGAAGAGAAACAGATCGCGGATCCAGTGCCAGAAGCGCTCGATTTGCAAGGTCGCTGGAAGGGCAATGACCAGGAAAAAAAGAAGTGAGAGAAGCAGGGTAACTGCTTTTTTCTTCCATCCTGGGACGACCATCAATGGGAAAAACATCAGGGGGAGGAGGGTGAGCTTGATGGAGAGGCCAAAACCAGTGATCAGGGCCAGCACCAGCATATCCGCGGTGGTATATTCCTGCTTTGAAGAGCGTGATTTGCCAATCAGGAAGACGGAAAGTGCGATGATGGGCAGGGCCAGGATTTGTTCAGGACTGATTCTGCCGATGATCTCCCAGAGGATAAAGGGAAGCAGGGGGATGGTCTGCACCACCATTGCTGTGGTCACCGACCCGGTTTTGCGAAACACCGCCCTGCCGGCACCCAGCATGCCGGCAGCCAGTAACAGGGAGAGAACCAGATTGACCATCGCCAGATAGAGGTCGGGATGGCTGAGAACATCATCGGTGAATCCTGCCCCTTCGCCGCGGAACCACCAGACAATGCGGAAAACCGCGGCCGTCAGGTATTGCAGAGGCGTACCCGGGTGGTCGATATGGGCCACCTTGAGATGACCCTCGGCCATGTTCAGTCCCGTGCAGAAATAGACATAGTCGGGATCTACCGACCTCAGGGAGGGATCTTCCAGGATCAGACGAAAATAGAAACCCGTCAGCAGATAAAAGAGGGGAAAGAACAACAGCAGCAGCCTCTTTTGACCGGCCACTAGCCGGACCATTTTTTTTATGTGGTGAAAGTCCATATACAATCCTTTAACTGACATAGCCAACACCTAACTGGCACGTCATGGGACAAAAATAGCAATTCCGCTATTGATATCACATTCAAGTGACCTCACTCTTCCAATTTTCTAAAAACCGGGATACCTATTTTCCGGCTTTTTTTCTCCGGGAAGTCCGCACCACCAGTCGGGAGACCAGGAGGGGCCGCCATCGGGGCATTTCAGGGTCATCCCAGGGTCATCCCAGGGTGACCAGGGCGGTATGAGGTCTCCCGTCACCGAAGAGCGGCAGGAGCGTGGAGCCGTGGGGTTTTCCGTCGACGGTCACCGCAGTGACTCCCCGGCATACCCCATGGGGGTTGGTGACCGTAATCTTCCAGCTGTCGCCGCGGAATTTACGGGTGACTTCAAACTCCTTCCACTCCCGGGGAATGCAGGGATCTACCCGCAGCCCGTCATAGTCGGGCTGAATGCCCAGGATATATTGGCTGATGGCGTAGAAATTCCAGGCAGCAGTTCCCGTGAGCCAGCTGTTCTTGGCTTCCCCGGGTTTGAAGGCGTCCCTTCCGGCGATCATCTGGGCGTAGACGTAGGGTTCGGTACGGTGGAGGTCGCTGACTTCCTCAAGGTATGAAGGGCATATCTTCCGGAAGTAGTCCCAGGCCCGGTTACCCCGGCCCACCACCGTTTCCCCGATCATGATCCAGGGGTTGTTATGGCAGAAAACCCCTGCATTCTCCTTGTACCCCTGGGGGTAGCTGGAGATCTCACCGTATTCGATGTAGTAGCGGGTGAAGGGAGGATGGTTCACCTATACGCCTTTGATGGGATTTGCAATGATCTCCTTGGTAATCATGGTTTTACGTCGAAACTTCAGTGGCCCGGTCTTTCTTCTTTGCATGATGGCGATCATTTACATCAACAGCAGCTGGTGGGCACCCACCTTTAGCGCTTCGGCTGGATACCGGGCACTGATTGAGTTCCTTCCCCTGATGGCAGTTCCGTTGGCTTATCTGACCGGTAACATACTTAAACTTCCTCCGGGATGGCTGAAATCAGGAGCGATCGTTGTAACTTGGATTATTGTTCTGTATAACATCCAGTTTGCTTTCAAATACGATTCAACGGTATGGTGGAATTGGGAGTGGAGTTATAAAACCATGTTGCGGCTCTTTACTTTCTGACGTATTTCCCGGAAATTGTGCCGGGTTCTTTTCTTGACGGATGTTGCTTTTTTCTAATTTTGAGGATTACAATCTAATTCAATGGGTTTGAAGCTTTCGGTGGTCATTCCTGTATACATCGAGGAGAAAACCATAGAAGCCATTCTTGACAGGGTTGTTGCCGTCAGGTTGGCTGGAGATCTAAAAAAGGAGATAATTCTCGTCAATGATTTTTCGGGGGACCGCAGTGTTGAGGTCATTGAAAAATACCTGGCCCGTCATGACGGTGCAGATATCAGGTTGTTCAGCCAACCCGTCAATATGGGGAAGGGGGCGGCTCTACCTGTGGATATCCCACCGTCACTGGCTGGTTCGGGGGGTGACGCTGCTGCTGCTTCTCTTTTTTGTCGAGCTTAACCATTTCCAGAGCCGGCAGTACCGTTTTTCGCTGCTCCACTGGGACAGCAGTCAAAGGCTGCCTGCCTGGGTATTTGGGGTCGCCAGACCTGGTCTGAAGGATATCAACATATGCTCATGACCTCCGATGCGGAAAAGGCCCGCAGGGGGGAAAGAGAGTATCCCTGACACCACCGGCCTGTTCCGGCTTTGGCAGACAGCAAGGGGGCGCCTGATACCCGGACAACGGAAGAAAAAGGGTCAGTGGGATCCTGGTCATCGTGTAACCGGCGCAGCTGTGGGGGAGGATATGAAAAAAGCACTGTTACTGATATAAGAAGACGAAATTATGAAGAATAGTTTAATCAATCGACGATGGTTTGCCGGATTTTTGTTCATCCTGCTCTTTTTTGCCCTGTGCGGTCTGTACAGTTATCCCGTAACGTTCAGGGAACCACCCCAGTCGGTCCACACCTGGCGTCAGACCAACGGCCTTTCGATGACGCAGATGTATTACCAGTATGATCTTCCCTTCTTTGAGCCTGCCATCCAAAACCGGATCAGTGAGGAAGGTCTGAGCGGTAAAACTGCCGGGGAGTTCCCTGTTATTTACTATGTAGTTGCCAAAATATGGAAATTGCTGGGTCAGTCGGAATGGAGTTTCCGGCTGGTGCATTTGGCCATCCTCTTTGCCGGTTTGTTCCTGCTTTTCAAAATGCTGACTCCGGTGACGGGGAGCCCCCTGCGGGCTGGATTCATTGCCATGCTGGTCTTTACCTCACCCATGATCATCTTCTATGGCCCCAATTTTCTTCCTGATGTCCCCTCGCTGGCCTTTCTTTTTATCGCCTGGTATTTTCTCCATAGCTTCGTGGTGAGGCGATCCGACGGCAAACTCTGGTTATCGGCTCTTTTCTTCTTTCTGGCCATCGGACTCAAAATCACGGCAGGAACCAGCTTTTTGGCCATAGGAAGCTGGGTCATCGGGGAGTCCCTTTTTCTGCCGGAAGAAAAACGGATTTTCAGTTTCCGCCCCCGGCATTTCCTCCCTTTTGTGGTTTCCCTGCTGCTGGTGGCAGGATGGTATTTTTATGTGGATTATTATACGACACTGCACCGGGGTAGTTTTTCCCACATGGGAATTTGGCCGGTATGGAAGATGACATCCGAACAATTTGACAGGATTCTGGTTGCTTTGGACCAAGTTTGGTTCAAGGAGTTTTTCTGGCCTCCGCTTCAGTATGTCACCCTGGCCGTCTGGCTTTTCCTGCTGGCGTTGATTAGCAGGCTTCATCCTTTTTTCCGGTGGATGGTGGTGGTGATGCCCCTGGGATTTCTGGTTATTCTGGTGTTGTGGTTCCAGGTACTGGAGGGGCACGACTACTACTTGATCTCGCAAGTGCAGGTTCTGGTGGTGGTATGGGCAATTTTCTTCGCTTTTCTGAAGGAACGGAAGTGGTTGGCCCATCCTAGGACAGCCGTGGCTCTGATCCTGCTTTTCGCACTGCTGGCAAACAACGGGAGACACCGTCACAAAGCCCGCTCGGGATGGATGAACGACGGTTATAAAAACCATATGGAAGCCCTTACGGAAATCGCTCCTAAATTCATTGAATGGAACATTGGGGCTGATGACCTGGTGATATCCATACCCGATTATTCCATCAATGCCTCGCTTTATTACATGAACCGGCGGGGATATACCGATTTTGCCAGTGACTTTTCAAAAGAGGAGACCTTTCTGCGACGCATAGAACAGGGGGCAAAGTTCCTGGTGGTCAATGACACTACCATACTGGGCCGTCCCGAGGTGGCCCGCTTTGCTATCCATCCCCTGGGAACTTACCGCAATATCAGGGTTTTCGACCTGAGGCCTTTTAGGTAAAAGGGCGATTCCCCGGCAGAATCGCCGGTAAATACCCGGCTGATGGGTGCTGAAAATTGCCTGTACGCTATCCAAGGATAATTTCCGCCAGGTGCTGCTTCCCGTCTTCAAAGAGAGGAAGCAGGTTGGTATCCTGTTTCTTGCCGTCAATGGTCACGCTTGCTATACCACGGCTTACGCCCGAAGGGTTGGTAATACGGATCTGGTAGGTCGCCTCCCGGAATTTACGGGTGACTTCAAACTCCTTCCACTCCCGGGGAATGCAGGGATCTACCCGCAGCCCGTCATAGTCGGGCTGAATGCCCAGGATATATTGGCTGATGGCGTAGAAATTCCAGGCAGCAGTTCCCGTGAGCCAGCTGTTCTTGGCTTCCCCGGGTTTGAAGGCGTCCCTTCCGGCGATCATCTGGGCGTAGACGTAGGGTTCGGTACGGTGGAGGTCGCTGACTTCCTCAAGGTATGAAGGGCATATCTTCCGGAAGTAGTCCCAGGCCCGGTTACCCCGGCCCACCACCGTTTCCCCGATCATGATCCAGGGGTTGTTATGGCAGAAAACCCCTGCATTCTCCTTGTACCCCTGGGGGTAGCTGGAGATCTCGCCGTATTCGATGTAGTAGCGGGTGAAGGGAGGATGGTTCAGGACGATGCCGTGTTCACAGTCGAGATGTTCTTTCACGGCGTCAAGGGCTTGTACTGTCATTCCTGTTTCGAGTCCGATGCCCGCCATGGCGCACCAGCCGTTCGACTCTATAAAGATGCACCCCTCTTCGTTTTCGTGACTCCCGATCTTATTGCCGAAGAAGTCATATGCCCTCAGGAACCATTCTCCGTCCCAGCCGTGTTGTATTACCTTTTCGACCATCGCGTTGACATGCTGCAGGGCGCGGGCCGCTTCTTCATCTTTCCCCAAACGCAAGCACAGCCGGGCATACTCTCGGCCATACACGACAAAGAGTCCGGCAATCATGAGGGATTCGGCCTTTGATCCTTCCGTTTTGTTTTCGGTGGTCTGGAAGGACTCGTCGGGATTTTCGGAGAAGCAGTTGAGGTTAAGGCAGTCGTTCCAGTCGGCGCGGCCGATCAAGGGAAGGCCGTGAGGCCCCAGGTGGTTGATGACGTGGTCGAAAGAAACGGTGAGGTGGTCGAAGAGGGTGCGGGCAACAGACCAGTCGTTGTCGAAGGGCACCATCTCCTCCAGTATAGAGAAATCGCCGCTCTCCTTGACATAACTTACCGTTCCGAGGATAAGCCACATGGGGTCGTCGTTAAACCCCCCTCCGATGTCGTTGTTCCCGCGTTTGGTAAGCGGCTGGTACTGGTGATAACAGCTTCCGTCGGGGAACTGGGTGGAGGCGATGTCGAGGATTCGCTGGCGCGCGCGGGAGGGAATCTGGTGAACGAACCCGATGAGATCCTGGTTCGAATCCCGAAATCCCATTCCCCGGCCGATACCCGATTCGAAATAAGAGGCCGAACGGGAAAAGAGAAAGGTGATCATACACTGGTACTGGTTCCAGATGTTGACCATGCGGTCGAGTTTTTCCTCTTCTGAGCGGAGGGTGAAAACCGACAGAAGCCGGTCCCAGTATTCCCAGAGTTCCGCAAATGCGGCATCCACCTTAGCGGTGGTGTCGAAGCGGGCGATCATCTCTTTGGCAGGGCCTTTGTTGATGACTCCCGGTACTTCCCATTTTTCAGCAAGGTCGTTTTCCACATATCCCAGTACAAAGATGAAATCTTTTGATTCTCCGGGTTGGAGTTCCACTTCGAGGTAATGGGAGGCGACGGGCGACCATCCATGCGCTACGCTCATTTCCGGATTTCCCAGGGCGACCACGCGGGGTTCTTCAAAACCGTTGTACAACCCCATGAAGGACTCCCTGTCAGTGTCGTAGCCCTGAATGGGAACATTTACGGAATAAAAGGCATAGTGGTTGCGCCGTTCTTTGTATTCTGTCTTGTGGTAGAGCACGCTCCCTTCGATTTCGACCTCTCCGGTAGAGAAATTGCGCTGGAAATTTTCCATGTCGGTAGAGGCGTTCCACAGGGCCCATTCCACAAAGGAAAAGAGCTTAATGGTTTTTACCTTTCCGGAATGATTTGTGAGTGTCAGTTTCTGCACTTCGCCCCGGGTCTTCAGGGGGACCAGGAACAGCACCCGGGCGGTGACGCCGTTTTTGGACCCTTCTACAGTGGTGTAATTCATACCGTGACGGCATTCATAATGGTCGAGGGGCGTTTTCACGGGTTTCCATCCCGGTGACCAGACGCTTTCCCCGTCACGGATATAGAAATAGCGTCCCCCGGCATCGGTGGGAACATTGTTGTACCGGTAACGGGTGATGCGCCGGAATTTGGCATCCTTGTAAAAGGCGTAACCTCCGGCGGTGTTCGATATCAGGCTGAAGAAATCTTCAGTTCCCAGGTAGTTGATCCAGGGGTAGGGGGTTTCTGGAGTGGTGATGACATACTCCCTGTTCTTATCATCGAAATGGCCGTACTTCATTATTTTAAATTATTGATATTAATGCAATTCGTTCAGATTGGGGTCTATCCCGGGCGATGAATCCTTCCGGCAGGTACAAACCATACCTCCCTGTAACCTCTGGTTTTTGGCCGTGGGCGGAGGATGGCTGGCAAGGCCGGGAAAGAGGTTCAGTCTTCCAGTTTGTCGTACCAGTATTTTTTCAACAGGAATGAAGTAACGATGATGATTCCCAAGGCGTATCCCATGGAGGTAAACCGTTTCAGCACCAGGTAAATGGGGGCGGCCACCAGGCAGGTTTGCCAGATGATGCCGATGGCAACATTGAACATGTCGCGGCCGAAAGCTTTATTTTCCTTAAAGCCGGGATTTTCGGCTGCCACCATGTCCCGGATGGGTCCCCAGACCCCCCAGGGACGGGTTTTAGCATAGAATTTCTTAAGCACTTCGACATCGGTGGGAGGGGCTGAATAGGTTCCCCAGATGCATCCGGCCACCGAGAAGAGGAGGATGATGGGGAAATAGTAAAGGGGCAGCATGTCGCCGACCACGGGGACATAGGGCAACACCAGTGCGGGCACCAGGCCGCCGGCCATTCCCCAGGCAAATCCCCTGCTGTTGAAGCGCCACCAGTGCCATTTGAGGATGTTGGCAGCCACATAGCTTCCGTAGAGGGCGCCGGTGACCCATTGGAGGACGCTGTTTACATCCTGGGCCAGGACGCCGAAGCACATGGAGATGAGCACTACGACGAGGCCCACGATGATGTTGGCCTTGTTCGATTGTTTCGGGGAAGCATCGGGCTTGAAGTATTTGACATAGATGTCATTCACGATGTATGCCTGAGCGGCGTTGAGGGTTCCGGCGAAAGTGGACATAAAGGCCGCCAGAAGTCCGGCCAAAAGGAGCCCCGACAGTCCCACGGGGATCCAGGGATGGGACACTACGGCCGGAAGTACCAGTTCAAAGTCGATTTTCCCGGCGGCATTGGTGATCTGGGGCTGGATCTCGTTGAAGAGGATGAGTCCGATCACGGCAAAACCCGCAATCATCAGGTATCGTACCGGCATGAGGATCACCGAGACGAATCCGCTCATCAGGCTGGCTTCACGCGGTGATCTGGCGGAGAGGATCTTCTGCATGTCATAGGTGGGCGCCGGTCCGGCAAGGCTTGCCAAAATTCCTTTCATCAGGACAAATCCGAAGAAGAGGGAGAAGATCTCGTAGCCGCTTTCCGCGATGGTGGTGTTGAATTCCGACAGTTTGCCGGTCCAGTGCAGATCGAGGCGTGTGCCAAAGCCTGCGGAATACCATCCTTCAGGAAGAAGAGCGGAAAAACTGATGACGTCGAGGTGGACCATGGCGATCACCGCCACGGTGATGGAGGCCAGGGTCATGATGGCATACTGGGCGACATCGGCCCACACGATGCTGAGCATTCCTCCCATCAGGGCATAGAAAACGGCGAAGAGGGTGAAGATGATCCCCCACACGTGGGGAACATAAGAATCAGGGATAAAGGAGAGCCCCGGGAACATGGTTTTCAAGGGGAGGAAGATCTCGATGAATTTTCCCATGCCGATGAAGCCGTAAGCCAGCATGCTCAAACAAACCAGGATGGCAAAGACGACGATGATCCAGTGGGAGGTCACGGCTCCCCTATCCCTGCCGAAACGGAAGCCTATCCATTCGGCACCGGTGGTGCACCCGGAGCGGCGAAGCCACGCCGACAGATAGACCATCAGAAAAATCTGGTTGAAGACAGGCCAGAGCCAGGGGATGTAAATACTCTTCAGTCCGTAGACCACCGTGATGGCCACCAGCCATACGGTTCCCGAAATATCAAACATTCCCGAGGCATTCGACAATCCCAGCATGTACCAGGGAAGGCTTTTACCCCCCAGTAGGTAAGACTCCAGGTTGCGCGAGGCCCGCCGCTTCATCACGAAGCCGATAAAAATCAAAAGGCAGAGATACAGCCCAATGATGATTGCATCAATGACATGAAGATTCATAATCCGCAGTTTTGGTTTATCCGGTTTTAATATCTGATCCTATTGCCAGAGCTCTTCTGGCAATCACAAATATAATGTTTTAGAGAAACAAGGGTTATTGTTCACTTTACAAAATTGGTTTCCCATGGAAAAAAAGTTTCCCCCGTGAACGGGATCCGGAAAGGGTTGATCCTGACAGTTTCTCGTTTACATCAATTCATCTCTTCAATGATATAAATCGGTCTTTTTTTCTGTTCGTCGAAAAGGTAGCCCGTATAAATGCCGATGATGCCCACCAGGAAAAAGAGTATGGCGAAGCTGACCGAGAGGAACAGGATAATGGTGGTGTATCCCGAGGGGGGCATTTCCCCGAAGAAAAAGATCCACAGGGAATAGAGGCCAAGGATCAGCGAGAGCAGGGAAAACAAAAAGCCGAACCAGATGCCCAGGTAGAGGGGGGCGTTGGAAAAGGAGGTAATGGCCTGTGCGGTGAGCCTGGTAAGTTTGAGAAACGAGTATTTGGTTTTTCCCGCCACTCTGTCGGGGGCATCGTATTCCAGCGATGTGGCGGAGAAACCGATGATCTGGATAATCCCCCTGAGGAAGCGGTTCCTTTCCCTGTAATTATTTCTCAGCACCTGGGCCACTTCCTTGCTGATGAGGAAAAAGTCGCTGCTGTTTTTCTGCAGTTTGTCAGATGAGAGTCTGTTGATAAGTCCGTAAAAGAGGGAAGAGAAGAAGTTGCCAGCAAGGGAGTTGCCCTTGTTGGAGTTGCGGTTCATGGTCACGATGGAGAATCCTTTCTGGTAGCTGTTGATCATTTCGGGGACCATCTCCAGGGGATGTTGGAGGTCGGCATCCATGCAGATGACAGCATCGCCTGTGGCGTTGTCAATGCCGGCGATCATAGCTGCTTCATGTCCGAAATTCCGGGAGAAACGGATCATCCGGATGGTGCATCCGGGAAGTTCCTTTTCCCTGAATCGCCTGATGGCTTCCGCAGAGCCGTCGGTACTTCCATCGTCGACAAAGAGAAACTCCCAATCCCCGGGGTGGTGCCCGGTCAATTCCCTGAGAGCGGGGAACAGTCTGGACAGCGACCCCTCTTCGTTAAATACCGAAAAAGCGATGGATATTTTCCCTGGTTTCGTCATGGCTTACTCTGTTAGAGAGTGTAAAATTAACAAAACTGGGATTTTTAGCTATCTTCGCTGCCGTAAAACAGTGCCTGAGCATGAACAAAGAGTCGAGGAAAGCTTATTTTGACGCTGCTGCCGGAAATATCCTCCGGTGGAGGAAAAAGAACCGGAGTTATCACCGTTTGCTGGAGGAGTATTACTCATTTTTTATTCCGCGAGGGTCCAAGGTGCTGGAACTGGGTTCCGGCACCGGAGACCTCCTGGCGGCGGTAGCCCCCGAATACGGTGTGGGGCTTGACTTCTCCCGTGAAATGATCACCCTGGCGCGGCAGCGCCATCCGGAACTCCATTTTGTGGAGGCCGATGCCGAAGATTATCATTTCACCGAAAAATTCGATTATATCCTCCTTTCCGATTTGGTAGGATCATTGTGGGACGTGCAGAAGGTCTTTGAAAACATGCGAAATGCCAGCCATGACCGGACTCGCATCATCATTTCCAATTACAATTATCTGTGGGAACCCCTGATTCAGATGGGTGAGAGGCTGGGTTTCAAACAGAAGCAGCCCCTCCAGAACTGGCTTTCGGTCACCGATATCAGGTCGATACTCACCCTTGCTGGTTTTGAGACCATTCGTACCGAGAAAAAGATCATTTTCCCCAAGAATGTGCCGCTGTTGTCATGGCTTTTCAACCGCTATGTCGTCAATTTACCCATTTTCAGAGGCATCGGTCTCACAAATTTTATCATAGCCCGACCTGCCGTGGAAAGAAACGCTTTCCCTTCGGTGACCCTTGTTGTTCCGGCACGGAATGAAAAGGGAAATATCGAGAATGCAATTCTGCGAACGCCGGAATTCGGCAGCTTCCAGGAGTTTATCTTTGTGGAGGGGAATTCTTTGGACGGTACCTGGGAGGAGATGCTCAGGGTAAAAGCGGCTTATCCTGATAAGAATATCAGAGTGATACGGCAAACCGGCAAGGGTAAGGGTAATGCTGTCAGGGAAGGTTTTGAACAAGCTACGGGCGACATGCTCTTCATCCTGGATGCCGACCTGACCACCCCGCCCGAAGATATGCCCAAGTTTTACGACGCCCTGCGCAAAAACCGCGGGGAATTCATCAACGGATGCCGGTTGGTCTATCCCATGGAGAAGCAAGCGATGCGTTTTCTCAACCTGATAGCCAACAAAGCATTCGGGTTGATATTCAGCTACCTGCTGGGGCAGTCCCTGAAGGATACCCTTTGCGGTACCAAAGTCCTCCTCAGGAGAGATTATGAAATCATCAGGGATAACCGGAGCTACTTCGGGGATTTTGATCCTTTCGGGGATTTTGACCTGCTCTTCGGGGCGGCAAAGCTCAACCTGAAAATTGCGGAGGTCAATGTCAGGTACAAAGAGCGCTCCTACGGAAGCACTCAGATCAGCCGGTTCAAACACGGATGGCTGTTGATTCGTATGACGGTGTATGCCGCCCGGAAACTTAAATTTTTCTGACCGGTTGAATATGAAATGGCGCCCCGGTGGAATGGGCCTGTGCCTGGGCTTCTCCTTGATCTTTCTTCTGACGTTTTTCGGAAAGGTCATCCGTGATCCCTGTAACACCTGGTTCTCTACGGGGGGGGATGGCATGAAGGCTTATTATACAGCTCTTTATCATGTAAAATATGATTCCCTGGCACTCCGGAGCAATGCCATGAATTATCCCTTCGGGGAAGTACTCTCCTTTACCGATAACCAGCCTTTGGTTGTCAATACGGTGCGGGCGATTGCTGAAAGTTTTCCGGGAGTCAGGGAGCATACGACAGGCATCCTGAACCTGATGATGCTTCTTTCCATCCTCCTGGGAGCGCTTTTTATCTTCCTGATTCTTTCGGAAAGCGGTGTTTCCTGGTGGTATGCGGCAATTGCAGCCACAGGAATTGCTTTTCTCTCGCCCCAGCTGAACCGGTTGGGAGGGCACTTCTCCCTTTCCTGGGTCTTCTGGATTCCCCTGGTGGCCTGGCTGATCATCCGCTTCGACAGGAGCCGCTGGCTGATATACTCCCTTTTACTGGGAGTCACAACCTTTATGGCGGGATTTCTCCATTTTTACTACGTTGGCTTCATCGGTTTCCTGGTCGGGGGATACTGGCTCTTCCGGTTTGTCTATTACCGGAGAGCTTCGACTTTCTGGTACCGCGATGTGCTTCACATTTTCCTGCAGTTCATCCTGCCGCTCCTGTTGCTTCAGCTCCTGGTTCTGCTGAATGATGACGTCATAGACCGCACGGGTTACCCTTTTGGTTACCAGGGAAGCACCGCCCATCCGGTAGCCGTATTCCTGCCGTCAGGAACTCCCTGGGCTTTTGTGTCCCGGTTTCTGACAGTTTTTAAACACATTAACTGGGAATCTTATGCCTACATCGGAACCGTGGCATTGATGGGCTGCCTCACCGGAATCTTCTTTCTGATCAGAAGAATCGTCCGGAAAGAAACTTTCCACAGGGTGTCGGAAGTTAAACCGGTGAATGTGATCTTTTGGATTTCCTTCTTTGCATTGCTCTTCTCCATCGGAATCCCTTTTATCCTGGGAATGGAGCGGCTTTACGAATATCTGGGCCCCTTCAGGCAACTCAGGGTGCTGGCGCGTTTTTCCTGGATCTTCTATTATATGGTCAACATCGTTGTTTTTGCCTCGCTTTTTCACAGGGCATTTACAACTCCTGCAAAATGGTGGTGGAAATCCCTGGCTTTTGCAGCCCTGGCGCTTCTCCTCTTCGAAGCTGCCAGCAATGCCCGGGGAATAGCAGTTCATCTGAATAACAGGATGGTTTTGCTCGAAGACCGTGACAATGATTTGCCTGAGAACCAGTGGGTCCACCGGATTAATCCTTCCGGCTACCAGGCTATCATGCCCATTCCTTACTTCCATGTGGGATCAGAAAATATATGGGTGGAAAACGGCCCTGAGATCAAAGAGGCGGTGATGGTGGCTTCCCTGAAAACGGGCTTGCCCACCACCGGGGTCGAAATGAGCCGTACCTCCATTTCCCAGACATATATCAACTATTCCCTGTATACCGAGCCCCTTCAGCGGGCGGAACTGACCGATTACCTGCCCGATGAGCGGCCGTTTCTTGTTCTTTGGCTGAACAGTTATGAGCCGACACCGCCTGAAAGATGGCTCCTGCGGGGAGCCACCCTGCTGGATTCGACCGGGCAGTTTACCCTGCTCTCCCTCCCCGTCGGTCAAATAAAAAGCTTGCACGAAACCTGGCGAAGAAACGTCTTTCAAAAGTTTGAAATTCAATATCATACACCAAGAAATGGAGTTTTGGTCTCCGATCCGCATGCCTTTTTCACGTGGCTGACGTATGATGAACATCCTTCACGACACCCTTTAAGAGGGAGCGGGGCGCTTTCCTTTTCCTCAGGAAAGCAGGTGACGCTTTTTTCCGGAGCGTTGGAAGAGGTCCCCGGGAAGAGATCCGTTACTGTAGGCTTCTGGCTGTACCGGTACCAGGACGATGGTTCCCTCCGTACCGAGATGACGCTGTCGCAGCAGGATCCTGAGACAGGAAGAGTGCTGCAGAGCGTAACCACGCCGCTCTTCAAACACGTGAAAGCATTTCAGGGGGACTGGGCCCTGGTGGAAGCCGCTTTTGAAACCATTTCTGACAATGAAATCGTGGAGATTTCACTCATGCACAGCGTGGTCCCCAACGCTCATTTTGTCGTTGACGAACTGCTGATCAGGGAATCAGAAATTGATGTCTGGCAGTCAGGCGAGAATTTCCTGATCTTCAACGGCAGGTATTTCGTCCGCCGCGAAAACCGCTGACCACAACCTTCTTCAGACACCGTAGCTTCAGCGGAGGCAACATCTTCATCCTCATCCTTAACCTCAACCTCTATAGGTGAGCCATTTGATAAGTTCCTTCAGGTTGACTTTCTTCCCGTACATCAGAATACCGGTCCGGTAAATCTTGGCGCCGGCCCAGATGGCGCCGATGGTTGTAAGTACCAGAAGGACCATGGATAGGAGGATTTCCCATGCGGGAGGCGAAAAGGGTAGTCGTGCCAGCATGCAAACAGGAGAGGTAAGGGGGATGATGGACGCCCAGAAAGCCACAGCCCCTTCCGGATTCCGGGAGATGGCAATGAGCAGCATAATGGAAAGAATCAGCGGGAAAGTGACGGGAAATACCAGTTGCTGAGAATCTTCGTCATTATCCACTGCTGCTCCGATGGCTCCCATCAGGGAACTGTAAAGCAGATATCCTCCCAGGAAATAAAAGAGAAATCCGAAGATCAGCAAGGGGATATTCAGGTTGGCAATGCTTTCGAGTATTCCGGCAATTTGGCTTTGTTCCGGTACCGACGGCGTCATGGGGCCCACCTGTTGCTGTGATTCCAGGATGCTTTGCCCCATCTCCCGGGTAGCTTCAGGAGTGAAGAATCCCTGGACGACGCCAAGCGCCGCTATGCCCAAAACAATCCAGATGGCCACCTGGGTAAGGCCCACGAGGGCGGTGCCCACTATCTTACCCGTCATCAGTTGAAAAGGTTTTACCGATGAGATGATCACTTCGACAATGCGGTTCTTTTTTTCCTCCATCACACTGCGCATGACCATGGAACCGTACATGAAAACGAAGAAGTATATGATGAATCCCATGCCATAACTGGCGATAAAAGCCACGATCGATGAGCTTTTCTTTTGCTCTCCCGTGGCGGTCACTTTTATGGTGTTTATGTTAATCCTGGTCTTTGTTGAAGCCAGCTTATCCTCCAGATCGGGAATTCCGGCTTCCTGAATAACTTTTGAACGCTTGTCGGTTTCGATAATCTGGCTCAGTTTCCGCTCGATCTGTTCCGACAGTTCCAGCGGAAGCTGGCGTGATGAAAGCAATTCGGCACTGTTTACCGTATAGATGTTGGCGGGAATGTACAGAACAGCATAAAATTCGCTGTTCTCCAGGTTTCTTTTCAGTGAATCATATTTGGATTGCGGAATAAAATGGTATTTCGTATAACCCTCTTCTCCCAGTTGGTCGAGGAAAAGTGACGATTCGTCATAAACGGCAATCCGTCTTTCCTGTTTGTCATCACGGGTCGAAAGCCATATCGGAACCACCATCAATGCGGCAAAAAAAAGCGGCACCAACAAGGTGGTGATGATAAATGATTTTTTCTTTACCCTTGTCAGATATTCACGTTTCAGGATAATCCAGGTCTTGTTCATGGCATTTTGTTTTCGGCGTTATACTTTTCTACTGCTTTAATGAAGACATCATTCATGCTGGGAATCACCTCTTTAAAGGATCTGATTTCGGCTGCGCCAAGCAAGGCGGTGATCAGGCTGTTCTTTTCCCGGCCATCCGTTTCCTGTATCCTGATGCTGTTTTCGTACTCCGTTTCCTGGTGCGCTAGGACCTGAAAGGAATTGCCAAGGCTCTTTTCAACCTTTTCGAACTCTCCTCTGTAAGAAACCTCGAAAATGTTGGATTTGAAATCTTCCTTCACTTCGTTGATCGGTCCGTCAAGGATCTTCCTCGATTTGTTGATAAGGGCGATGTGGTCGCACAGGTCTTCAACGGTGCCCATGTTATGGGTGGAAAAAATAATGGTGGCTCCCTTGTCCCGGAGTTCCAGGATCTCCTGTTTGATCAGATTGGCATTAATGGGGTCAAATCCCGAAAAAGGCTCGTCAAAGATCAGCAGTTTCGGCTTGTGAACGACGGTGGTGATAAACTGTACCTTTTGTTGCATCCCCTTGGAAAGTTCTTCCACCTTCTTATCCCACCACGACACGATGTCAAATTTCTTAAACCAGTATTTCAGGTTGTTCATCGCACCCTGATGCGTCATCCCTTTCAGCTTGGCCAGGTATAACACTTGCTCCCCGATTTTCATTTTGGTGTACAATCCCCGTTCTTCAGGTAAATAGCCGATGTTGGAAATGTCATCGCGGGTGATCTTTTTCCCTGCGAGGTATACGTCGCCTTTATCGGGTGCCGTGATCTGGTTAATGATCCTGATCAGCGTGGTTTTTCCGGCCCCGTTGGGCCCCAGTAAACCGAAAATTGACTGTTCGGGAACTGTGATGCTTACATCGGTAAGGGCATGTGTGGTGCCAAATACCTTGTGGATCCCGTGTGTTTCAAAAAAATCCATAAATCTGTTTTTGAAAATGTGTCGTTATTTAATTGTCTGCATTACACTATTGGATGATAAACGGATGGTCGTTTTTTTCGATCTTGTCAAGGTCCTGGGTGATTTTACGCACAAACTTCAGGTTATCAAAGAATTCCTTGGCGATTACCCGCAATATCGTATAGACGGGAATGGCCAGGACCATTCCGATGACTCCTCCCTGGCTGCCTGCAGCCAGGATAACCAGAAAAATTTCCAGGGGATGAGCTTTCACACTTTTGCTGTATATCAGGGGCTGAAACAGGACGTCGTCGAGGACTTTCACCAACAGGAAGGCAACAGTCATCCATCCCAGCAGGGGCAGGGTATGACTCATGAAATCCATGTTTACATTCAGGGCCAGACCGATAGATAAGCCGGTCAGCACACCAATCCATGGCCCCACATAGGGGATGATGTTGAAAAGTCCGCAAAAAAGGCCGATGACGACGGCATGGTTGATTTCGATCCCGATAATCGTCAGTCCAAGGGTATATAAAACTCCTACGAGAATCATTTCCAGCACGATGCCCAGGAAATACCGCCTCAGCAAATAGGAAATCGTATCCAGAATTTTGCCTACCTTTTCCTCCATTTCAGTGGGGACCATCAGCAGGATGGCATCGCGGAACATGGTGGAATCTTTCAGGAAAAAGAAGGTGATGAAGGAGACGGCGAAGAAGCCGATGAAGAGTTCTCCCACCGTGCCGGCAATGAAACTGACAGTTTTGTTCAGGTCGGAAAAACGGAACTGATTGTCAAGTTGTTCTCTGATCAGTTCAATGAACGTACTGTTGGTGATTTCCACGGGTTTCCGGCTGAAAAAGCTGAAGAAACGTGAGAGGGGTTCCTGAAGGGAGCTGAAAATCTGTTCAAAATTAATCTGTGAAAATGTTTCAAACTCTTTGACAAGTAAAGGAACCAGGAAACGCAAAATTAAAAAGAAGAGTAGCCAGAGTGAAATAAGGGAGATGAAGGCGGTGACAGACCTGGGAATGGTGAAATTCCTGATTTTAATCCGTCCGAGGGCCCACATCAGCGGTTTGCCGACAAAGGAGAGGATGACCGATAAAAGAATATAAATGACAATGTCGAGAAAAAACCATAACAGGAAAACCAGCACCAATCCACCGGTGATGAGCAGGATATTCCGTGTGCGGCTTTTCAGATTAACCATGGGCTTGGTTTTTTGTCCAAAAGTAAAACAAATTCAATCATGAAAGTCCGCACCGGGATTGTTTTTCAGTCTGCTTTCCACTTTTGCCAGGTACCACTGGGTCAGATAACAGTTATAAAAATGGGGTTTAAGAGGGTGTCTGTAATGCAGCTTTTGAGAGGAACGCATGAGTTCTCCGGTGAACTCCCGGTAAAAAACATCGTCATCGAGTGGGTAGTATATTTTTTTCAGGAACCGGGGGACCAGTTTGATCAGGGTTTCAATGACAGCCGGCCTTCCGGCGGGTTTTGTATATGCCGGCCGCAAATCGAAATCCAAACCATGGGGTGAGAAGAATTGGGTAGTCAGCGTTTCGTAGTATAGAGAACATCCCAGCCGCTGCCCAAACGGGAGTTGCAAAAAGCGGCCCATAATATTTTTGTCAAAAAGGGGTGACAGGTGACTGATCTTAAAAAAGTCGTACACCAGTGATGAGTTTCCGATCAGTTTGCATTGTCGTTCTTCATAGTCCCAGAGGTCAAATTTCTGCAGGGCTGTTTTAGCGGTATTTTTTTCCGGGAATTCCCGAGTGATGGTTTTCCGTAGCAGGTCCCGTTCCCTGTGTGTTGCGGGGTAAGAATTTCCGAATGCCGAGATGATAGCATTTGCCAGGGAGATGTCATCCTTGCCGGGGAGGGAAGGGAAGAGGTGGGCACCCCGGATGAAATCCCCCGGATGTCCTGGCAGAACTGCCGTCCCTGCATGGATAACCCCCTCCCGGAGAAGGTGCCTGATGGCGAAATAGTCCTGGAGGAAAGGCATGGAGGAATAATGACCGGCATAACCGATGTAATCGTCGAACATCTCCTCCTTTGCATCGCGGTGAAAGGTATCCGTGGAGTAGGGAATGAAAATATGCGGAAATCCCTGAGTTTCCGCCACCCTTCGGGCTGTCGGGCTTTCCCTGTTGGCAGGGCGGCCCCAGGTGGCGCAGGTCACCTTCGTTAAGCCGAATTCTTTTAACAAGCAGGCCAGCAGTCGGGAGTCGTAGCCCCGGGTCAGGGGTAGCAGAATCTCTTTGTCTTTCAGAAAACCGGCATATTTGCCGAATTCCTCCCTGATCAGGCGGGCCAGTTCTTCAGATGTCCCGTTCCTGGTGCCTGAAAACGTATGGATCGGGGAAAGGGTATGCTGGGAGGAGCCTCCTTTCAGCAGAACGGTTTCTCCCGGCCTCACCTGCATCAAATCCGGTACGATGGTGTATCCTGCCGGGGTGACCCCGAAATTCAGAAAATAGTTTCGGGTTTCCCGGTCCGCAACAGGCTTGTCAATAGCGGGTAAAAGGTGCTCCGGATCGTCAGTGACAGCCAGGACATCCCCTTTCTGAAGATAGAAAAGCGGATAACTCCAGGTATGGCTGCATCCGAGCCAGATTTCCCCGTTTTGTTCCACAATGGCTGAAAACTGACCGTTTTGTTTTCCGAACCATTCGCTGAAGCGTTCATAGCACGCTGTCTGGTTCCCGATGAAGCCGGCAAGATCCGCTCCCCCCACCATCCGGTCTTCGCTCCACAGATAGCCGGTTACACGAACCTCTTCCCTGACCGACCAGGGGAATTTTACCGTTTTGACATTCGTTTTCAAAGCATCATGTTTATGAGAACCAGGGGAATGACACATATCAGGATGACTTTTACCAGGAAAAGTGCGGCTTTCAGCAGGTCAACACCGGCCAGGTAAAGCGAATAAATTCCCAAAATGGTAAAAAAGAGGAATCCGGTGAAACTGTACAGTCCGACCGTAAGGGTGATCTCTTTCAGGAGAATGCCTCCTACAGCCAGGGCTGCCGCACGGGTGACCAGCAACAGGATGTTGAAGATCATGGAGATTTTCTGTTTTTCCTTTGCGATGAGGATGGTAGAAAGCGGCGAACTTATGAAAACCATGAAAAGCCATGGCGCCAGGATCCTGGCCAGGGAACCTGAAAATTCCCAGTTGGTTCCGAAGAGAAATCCGAAGATTTCTTTTCCCCGGAGTGCAAGGATTGTAAAGGGAAGGATGGCCGTCCACACCTGCTTTTTAAAGAGGGACCAGGTAATTGCTGCCAATTCGCCGGGCTCCCGGTGCAATGACCTTGCTTTCTGAATATAAACGCTTCCTATGGAGATGCTGGTAAGTTGCACCGGAATGTTGAGATAGCGGTGTGAAAAGGAGTACATCCCCAGGAGAAACTGGCCGAAGAAGGGTTTGATCATGAAAACCGGAAGCTGGTTGCTGAGGTAGTTGAAGAATTCCGCAGGTACGTTGTAAAGGGGGAAGTTCCGGTAGCGGAGCGCCAGTTCCTTCTCTCCGGAAGAGTAAGCTGCCAGGCGAGGATTTTCCGGCAGCTCTTTCCAGCAAATTGCCAGGGTGATGACCTGGGCAAGGGTCACCCCCACGAAAAGGCCGGTTCCGGGGAGGAAGAACAAAAGGGTTTGCAGTACCCCGGTGGCTATGGCCCGGTAGATCTCCAAAAGCGCCAGTTTCCGGAATTCCTTGTTGCTGATGAACAAATTGCGGATCACCTGAAGGGCGCCGAAGAAAAAGGCATAGAAGGGAATCAGGAGCCAGAGCCATGGATTTTCTACCCTGCTTCCCAGGATTGACAGAACTATGATTATCAGCAGCAGTACAGGGAGATTGACGAAGAGGTTGGTTTTGGAAGCCAGTCTGATGATCCCTTTTTTTTCGTCCGGGGTTCCGGCCAGGAGGAGGGCACTTTCATATCCTCCGTTCACCAGGATGGAAAACAGGGAGGCGATGCTCAGGAAAAGGACGAAATCACCGAAATTTTCCGGCAGGTAGAGCCGGGCAATGGCCAGGGCAAAGAGGGCCGGGATCAGGCGTGCCGCAAAAACTCCCGTGAAAAGACCGGCGATATTCCGGTAAAATTCGGAACCGGTGAGTTCCTGGAAGAGTTTCTGAAATCTGGCCATTCTTTATCGGGAATAGAGGGTAAAAATAATAAATGTTGGCAATAGTACCACCCGGCCCTGCATTGCTTTCACTACTCCCGGGGAAACGAACGGGAGGATTGTTATCTTTGCCGGAAATAGCTGTGCTTGTATGGATATTTGGTTGGACGACCGGGAATCGGAGATACTTTTCAGACATCTTCTGCGAGCAATTGAAAAACACAGGAGTTGGGAAGTGGCTGAACGGATGAAACAGCACGGGATCCTCTACAAGATGAATTGGGGGGTACCACTGACCAGTCTCAGGGAGATGGCCGCTGACGTTGCTCCTTCGCATATCCTCTCCTTTAAGCTCTGGAACCGGCAATGGCGTGAAACCATGATCCTGGCCACTCTTGTCGATGATGCGGCCCTGGTGACCGAACAACAGATGGATTTCTGGACCAGAAGCATGGAAAACAGTGAAATCGCGGAACAGGCTTCAGCCAATCTCTGGTGCCGCACCCCGTTTGCCTACGTAAAAATGCTTGAGTGGTGCCGGGGCAAAAAACACTGGGTCCGCTTTTCGGCCATTCATCTGGGAGGAAGATTGGCCTTGACAGATAATAAATCGCCTGATGAAATCTTCGATCCTTTTCTGGAAGAGATCATCCCTCTTGCCCGCGATGGGGCCTTGTCTGAAGTCATTGCCCGCACCCTGCTTCTCCTGGCCAACCGCTCTCCCTACCTCCGGAATATGGTCGTTGACCTCGTGAAGGAATTGAGGGCATCGGGTCACCCCACGGCAATCTCTCTGGCTGTTGAAATTGAAGAAGCCGTGAAATACCTCGAATAAGCTCATATAACATACCATCATGCCCGAATAAACGATTTCATTATCTGAAAAAAATATATCTTGCATAAAAATAGATCAGTATGCACTTAATCGAAGTTGCCGACAGTCATTCAAAAAAGCTGTTTCACCAGGTTCCTCACCTTATTTACAGGAACGATTCCAACTGGGCCTGTCCCCTGGAGAGCATGGTAGAAAAGGTTTTTGATCCTTCCCGGAATCCTTCGTTCAAGAATGGTGATGCCAGGCGCTGGGTTCTTGCCGACGGCCAGGGCAGACCCCTCGGACGAATTGCGGCATTTTACAACCGGGACAAAGCTGTTGTATACGATCAGCCGACAGGTGGATGCGGTTTTTTTGAATGCCCTGACGATGAGGAAGCTGCAAGGCTCCTCTTCAATGCTGCACGTGAATGGCTCAGGTCCAAAGGGCTGGAAGCCATGGACGGACCGGTGAATTTCGGGGAGAATTATATGAACTGGGGACTTCTGGTCGAGGGATTCATGCCGCAGGGATTCGGAATGCCTTACAATCCCCCCTATTATCTGAAGTTATTCGAAAACTACGGTTTCAGGATTTATTTCAGGCAGTTCAGTTATCACCTCGACATCACCCTGCCGGAATTGCCCGACCGTTTTTGGAAAGTCGCGGAATGGGTGGCCAAAAAACCGCAGTTCAGCTTCCGCCATTTTTCTTTTGCCGAAAAAGAGAAATTTATTGATGATTTTGCCAAAGTATACGATGATGCCTGGCGTTTCCATGAACATTTCAAACCCATCGACAAGGATGATCTCACCGACTTTCTTGATTCGTCAAGACTGATGCTGGAGGAGAAATTCATCTGGTTTGCCTATCATGAGGGGAATCCCATTGCACTTTTCGTGATGATTCCCGATTTGAACCAGATATTGATCCGGTTAAACGGGAAGTTGCACCTGTGGAATATGTTGCGGTTGCTTTGGTACAAAAAGAGAAAGGTGATGACGCGTACAAGGGGCATTATCATGGGCATATCACCCAAATTCCAGCGCTCGGGAATTGACGCAGCCCTCTTTTGGCATCTGAGGCCAATAATGTATTCCATGCCCTGGTACAAGGAAATGGAACTTTCCTGGGCAGGTGATTTTAATCCCAAAATCGTATCGCTGTATGAGTCGGTAGGGGGAAAACATACCAAAACACATTATACCATGCGGTACCTTTTTGATCCTGACCGCCCGTTTGTCAGGGCTCCTATTCTCGGCCAAAATAATGGGTGATTAAAAAACAAAAGTTTCAGCACGAAGATTTTGTATTTTTGGAAATGAATTTTACCTTTGCCCCCCGTTTAAAGAATCGCAGTAAAAAATAGGAAAATGAAAAAAGGAATACATCCCGACAGTTACAGAATGGTGGCTTTCAGAGATATGTCAAACGGTCATACCTTCATTACCCGCTCTACGGTTCAGAGCAAAGAAATGGTCGAAATCGACGGTGTGGAATATCCCCTGGTGAAATTGGAGATTTCCAATACCTCTCATCCGTTTTATACGGGCAAGGTCAAATTGGTCGACACCGCTGGTCGCGTTGACAAATTTATGAGCCGTTACAAAAACCATATGGAAAAGAGAGGCAAATAGTCTTTCGTGGAATTACAGAGAAGAGGCTGTCTCAAAAGCGAGGCGGCCTCTTTTTTTATCCGGTAGAGTCAGGCCTGACTGCCATTATGGGTTAAAAGGCTCCTCCACTGGCAGAAAAGAGATGTTGGCACAACTATTGCCTTCTCTGAACCATACTTTGACGGGAGGAAGCTACCGACAAATTGTCACCAGGATAAGAATAAACGTATGGGAGATGTGAAAAATAACAGGCAAAAAGAGTATTTCTTTTCTGACCTGGTTCAAAACAGTGCTGATTTTTTCCCCATCATCGCCGACGGCGACGATGCAGATCTCCGGAATCCTGAGGTTCCTGAGGTAATTCCGGTACTGCCGTTACGGAATACGGTACTCTTTCCGGGGGTGGTGATTCCCATCACCGTCGGGCGGCAGAAATCACTCAAACTGGTTCAGGACGTTTACCGGGGAGGGAAGTTGCTGGGAACTCTGGCGCAACGGGAATATAACCTCGACGATCCTTTGCCTGCGGATCTCTATTCCCTGGGCACCGTGGCAGAAATCCTCAAGATTCTGGAAATGCCCGACGGATCGACCACAGTGATCATTCAGGGGAAACGGCGTTTCAGGATCAGGGCATTTGTTGCAGAAGATCCCTATTTCAAAGCGCAGATAGATGTTCTGAATGATGAAATCCCTTCAAGCAACAATGAATTCAACGCCATTGTAGGTTCCCTGAAGGATCTTTCCATCAAGATCGCCCATTTTTCCGCCAACATTCCGCCGGAAGCCACCTTTGCGGTAAAAAATATTGAGAACTCTACCTTTCTGATCAATTTCATCTGTTCCAACACGGATATTAAGGTGGGGGAGAAGCAGAAGCTGCTTGAAATTGACAACCTGCGTGACCGGGGAGTGCAGGCAATCAGTTACCTGGTCAGGGAAGTGCAGATGCTGGAGCTGAAGCAAGATATCCAGAAGAAGGTTAAGACCGACATTGACAGGCAGCAGCGTGAGTTTATGCTTCATCAGCAGATGAAGACCATTCAGGATGAGTTGGGAGGGAACCCGATCGATCAGGAAATAAAGGTCTTAAAGGAAAAAGCTGCCGAAAAGAAGTGGAATGCGGAGGTTGCCCGTCATTTTGACAAGGAAGTGGACAAGTTAGGGCGGCTGAATCCTGCTGCAGGCGAGTATTCGGTGCAATATAGCTATTGCCAGACCCTTCTGGATCTTCCGTGGAACGAGGGGACCGTTGATAACTTTGATCTGCAGCATGCCCGGAAGGTTCTTGACGAGGACCATTTCGGACTTGAAAAGGTCAAGGAGCGTATCCTGGAACACCTGGCGGTGCTGAAACTGAAGAATGACCTGAAAGCGCCTATTCTTTGCCTTTACGGGCCTCCCGGCGTGGGGAAAACGTCGCTTGGAAAATCGATAGCCAGGGCATTGGGCAGAAAATATGTCAGGATGAGTCTCGGCGGACTCCACGATGAGTCGGAAATCCGCGGTCATCGCAAGACTTACATCGGAGCCATGCCCGGCCGCCTTATCCAGAACATCAAAAAGGCGAAGACCTCCAATCCGGTGTTTGTCCTGGATGAAATCGACAAGGTATCGAAACAGTTTCATGGTGATCCTGCCTCAGCGTTGCTGGAGGTCCTGGACCCGGAGCAAAATGTCGAATTCCATGATAATTATGTGGAAATTGAGTATGACCTGAGCAAGGTGATGTTCATTGCTACCGCAAATACGCTGAACACGATCGCACCCCCTCTGCGCGACCGGCTGGAACTCATTGAGATGAGCGGATATCTGGTGGAGGAGAAGATAGAAATTGCCAGGCGTCATCTGATTCCCAAACAGCTTGAGAATCATGGTGTCAAGCCTTCGCAGCTGAAAATTCCTCCCAGGGTTCTGGAATTCATAACAGAGCATTACACCCGCGAATCGGGTGTCAGGGAACTGGACCAGAAAATTGCCAGGGTGGTACGCCGGGTGGCTAAAAAAATAGCCTTTGAAGAGCCTTATCATAAAACGGTGACCCTGGGGGATATCCGCGAGTACCTGGGGGTGATTGAATACAAAAAGGAAGCTTATCAGGGCAACGATTTCACGGGGGTGGTGACTGGATTGGCCTGGACGGCCTCCGGTGGGGAGATCCTATATGTAGAAAGCAGCCTCAGCAGAGGGAAAGGAACGCTGACAATCACCGGCAACCTCGGCGATGTGATGAAGGAGTCGGCCGTGCTGGCCCTGGAATTTCTGAAAAGCCACGCAGAAGAGTTACAGCTGGACCCTGGAATTTTTGAACAATGGAATGTCCACCTGCATGTTCCCGAAGGAGCCATCCCCAAAGACGGACCCTCAGCGGGAATTACCATGGTCACTTCCATGGCATCGGCATTTACACGCCGCAAGGTGAAACCCGGGGTGGCCATGACGGGGGAGATCACCCTTCGCGGGAAAGTACTCCCCGTAGGGGGAATCAAGGAAAAAATATTGGCAGCCAAAAGGGCAGGGATCAGGGAAATCATCCTTTCCGAAGAAAACAGGAAGGACCTGGAGGAAATCAAGGAGGCCTACCTGAAGGGGGTGGATTTTCATTTCGTGAATACCATTGCCGGGGTGTTGAATTATTCCCTTCTGCCCGCTGACAATGAAGTGCCGAAGCCAGGGAAACGAACATCAAAGTAACCGTCTCTTCCTAGTCAGGCTGTCTTGTTCAGCAGGGGGGTATTCCCTTTGACGGCTTTGGGCAGGCACGGGCATTGATAGCGTCAGTTTTTTTACGACTTTTCTTCATCATAGCTGAAACGCTGGAGCGTATGTCCGAGACGGTGATGAAATCTCCCTCATTTCCCGGTCCCCATCGTCCACCAGAATCATCTCCCCGTTTTTAACGGCTTCTATCGCATCAGGGATCGTATGCAGCTTGATTTCATTCATCCTTTAGCCTCAACCTTAACTGGCTCTGCGGGATTTTTCCCAGGTCACCTTTTGTTGTCCCTTGAAATAACGGATAATACCCTTTATAGAAGCATAGTTGATGGCAACAAAATAATAGGGGGCAAAGAAAATCTTCAGCCGGAGTCTGCGATGTTCCAGAAACCAGCCGGCCATTGCCAAAGCATAGCAAAATAGCTGGAACCAGAGCACCAGGGTGGGGAACTGAAGTGTAGTCCAGGCCCCGCGGGAAGCCACCAGCGCAATGTTAACGGGCAGGAACAAAAAGAGGAATACAGGGGCAACAGACCAACGCAGCACTTTGTGGGAAAAATATTGCCAGCTGAGCAGGCCATAGCGGAAAGGATTGAGCAGGTATCCCAACCGCAGCATGGTCTGAACGCCCCCGGCGGCGATCCTCACCTTGCGTTTCAACTCTTCCTTTACGTTGAGGGAAGCCGTTTCTTCAGCCCACGCATCAGGAGTGTAGTCGATACGGTAACCCCTTGAGGCTATGCGCAATGAGATGATGAAATCGTCGAGGATGGTATCTTTTTCAACAGGCTGAAAAAGCTCGGTGCGGATGGCAAAAAGTTCGCCAACCCCACCCACGGCTGAGTTGAGCTCGGCATCCATTTTTTTTATTCTGGATTCTATCCTCCAATACAGTCCTTCCCCGGCTGCGGAAGCAGATTCAGCTTCTTTTTCCACGATCCGTTTTTCTCCGGCAACACATCCGATGGCGGGGTCGGCAAAACTCTTCATCATCACCCGGATGGTATTTTTACTCAGACGGGTATTGGCATCGGAGAAAATCACGAAAGGGGCCCTGACAAATTGCATTCCCCTGTTCATGGCGTCGATTTTTCCGCGTCGTTCCGGCTGATGATATACCTCCAATCCGGGGTATTGCTTCAGGAGCTCCGGGGTGCCGTCATCCGAACCGTCGGTCACCCATATATATTGCACTTTTTCCTTAGGGTAATCCAGGGAGAAGGAGTTGTCCACCTTCCTGGCGATATAATCTTTTTCGTTGAATGCTGTCACAAAAAGCGTGACTTCCGGTTCAAAGACAGCGGGTGTTTCATAGGGTTTCCGGGGCTTAAGGATCCTTTTGAACCGGACCAGGACCCAGAGGATCATCCCGTAACCGGCATAGCTGTAAAACAGGATGATGAGGAGAAGCCAGAATAGGAATTCCATCATTGTGACAGTGCATTAAGATAAAATCCGGCAAGTTTTTCGGTAATGGAGCCGTTGTCGAAATGGTCCCTGACAAAGCGGGCGGCATGCATCCCGGTCGTTTCGCAGGTTTCCCTGTCGGCAATCAGTTTTTTCAGATTCATCAGAAAAGTGTCGGGATCATTGGCAATCATCAGTTCACGTCCGTGGGTCACGGAAAGGCCTTCAGCACCGATTGATGTTGAAACGATGGCCTTTCCAAGGGCCATTCCTTCGACGATCTTGACCCGCATTCCGCTTCCTGAGAGGAGCGGGACCACCATGACAGCCTTGGACTGCATGAAATCGAAGGCATTTTCCACTTCGCCCAGGAATACCACCCCCGGCTGGCGGAGTTTGCCGATCAGCCATTCCGGGGCATTTCTTCCCGCCACGTAAAAGGAGAGGTCAGGGAATTCGGGAGAGAGCCTGCTCCACACGTTTTTCAGGAACCAGAGCAACCCCTCCTGGTTGGGAGCCCACTCCAGGGACCCGATGTGAAAGAGCGAAGGAAATTCCACAGGGATGGAAGCGGTCGTTATATTATGCATGTCCATTCCTGAGGGGGTCACCTGTGAAGGCTTTGTATTACCCATCTCCCCAAGCATGAGGTTATCGCGCCCGGTGATGGGGACCAGCAGATCATACCGGTTGATCCAGTCATATTCAAACCGGCGTATACGAGAAGTGAGGTTCCGCAGATACCATCTTTTGGGTCCGGAAGCCAGCATGGTGCCCCTTTCCCAGATCTCAGATTCGATGTTGTGGGCCCGGTAAGCGATTCTGGCACTGCTGTGCTTTCTAATTGCCGGAATATACGGACAGAGATACAATCCCTCTAACTGGACGATATCGAAATTTTTTTCTTTGAGCAGAGATACCAAGGCGTTCTCATATTCACGGGAAATAAACCTTTCGGCATTGTAAGGGAGGCGGGAAAAAAGCAGATTGACCAGCGCCCTGACGGGAGAGATGCCGGCAGGGACCGTGACGAATCTGAAATCGGCCATTTCGCGGAGGTATACGGGAATATCAGCGACGCGGGTATGGTGTTTCAGGGTGTTCATCGACAGGATGGTAATGTCATGCCCCAACCTTGAAAACCCCTTGGTAAGGTTCAGCATGGCAATGGCTCCGCCGTCTTTGTCAGGCCAGGGTGGCTTATTGGTCAGTTGTAATATCTTCATGCTTCAAGAACCGCTTGATGAGCCCCGCAGGTAAAATTTTACGCAGGAAGTTGGTATAAGTTTCAGCCGACATGATGGCGGAGTCGGTGACAGCCTGGTAAGTCAGAAAAATTCCCACCGGCAGGAAGACAAATGTGGAAAACCACATGCCCGCGGTCATGTTCCAGACATCTTCACGGGCCGATTTCTCACCTGTCATGGAGAATATGTAATAGAGGATGAACAGCAGGATGGAAACCACCACGGGCATTCCCAGCCCTCCCTTACGGATGATGGCCCCGAGGGGAGCGCCGATAAAAAAGAAGATCAGCACAGCAAAGGAAAGCGTAAATTTCCTGTGAAATTCCATGCTGTGCGCGTTGATCCTTCGTTTTCTTCCATAAAGGTTATTTTCAATATTGTTGATTTCCTGAAAGTTATTTCGGGCAGTATAGAGCGCGTTATGAAACACTTCCGGTCGGTTCCACATGTTGTTCCCGGGAAGAAGAATGGCGGGATCGATGTATTTAATACTGTCGGCGGCGTAGGAAGCCAGCAGGGAGTCGTTCTTCATCATCCGCGCATAAAGTCGGAGGTTCAGGTGTGACATGTAGCGGGTGTTGAGCACAAAATTGCGTACGCGCAGTTTGTAATCCGTTTCAAGAGAATCCTTTGCATACATCAATTGTTTGATATTCAGCATTCTGTAGCTGTTTCGGAAAACGTTTTCGTCACGGCGCTGGAAATCAAAATTCATCACCCTAACATTCAGTACCTGTTTGTAGAAGCGATCCCTGCGGAAGGGATAATTGGTTTTCCCGCTTTCCATACTCTCTTCCGAAAAATTCTCACCGTTGTAAAGGGTAAGCACCATATAGTTTTTGTCTTCGGTGATGTTTAGGAATCCTGAATCGGCGACCGTAACGCTTTCATTGGTTTTGTTGTTGGTATGGTCGTAAATGAGGATGTCATGCAGGGTGTTGGTTTTGTTATCTATTTTTCCGACGCGGACGCTGTATCCGTCTATATCACTGGTAAAAACGCCTTCCTGGAGTACCATTTCAGGTCTCTGCTCTTTGACGCTCCAAAGGAGGGTGGTGAACCGCAGGTTGGTATGCGGAAGGATGTAATTGGCGAAAAAGAAGGCGGTGCCGGTGATCAGGAGAGCCACCAGGATCAGGGGTTTCATGATCCTGAAGAGCGAAATTCCGGAGGATTTCATGGCGACCAGTTCGTAATTTTCTCCCAGTTCACCGAAAGTCATGATGGAAGCCAAAAGCATAGCCAGCGGAAAGGCAAAGGGAAGCAAGCCGAAAGTAGCATAAAAAAGGAGTTCTGCGAGAATTCCCCAGTCGAGGCCTTTCCCCACAAGGTCATCCACGTATTTCCAGAGAAACTGCATCAGTAATATGAATACACAGATGAAAAAGGTCATAAAAAATGGCCCCACAAAAGTCTTGAAAACATACCAATGCAAACGTTTCATCCCCGCATGATACTTATAAGCCTATGAGGGTTACAAAGCTAATTTATTTTGAGGAATTGCCAACTTTAAGCGGGTGTAGAACCTGTCACTTGCCGGAGCAGGAAGATGTGGTTGTTCCAGAGAGAGATGATTTCATCTTTTTCATCTTCTTCGCCGAAATCGGTAACGAGTAGGGCTACGTCTCCGGTAAGTTCATCCTGGGTGATCCGGAATTCGAAGTAAGTTTGGTCATCTTCTTTCCAGGTAAAGCGGACCAGTTTATTTTCTTTAAAGAGGGAGAGTTCAGCGACTTCTTCCGAGTCTTTCCATATGAAGGTGAACTCTTTCCCTTCGAGCCGGACGTCATCGGCGAACCACTCCGCCAGTCCGGAAGGTGTGCTCAGCCGGTTAAAAAGGACTTTAGGGGAGCAATTCACGATGTACTCAAGCTGGATCTTACATTTCCTGGTCATAGTAACAAGATTTTCCCGGGATGGCTTGTAGACATAATGGTTTAAGTTCACTTTATTCAGGTTTCCAATATACTATTTTTTCGACAAATACCATTCTTTTCAAATAAATTGTATATTTGCACCTCGATTTTCGGAATTGCTCCCGCAGCATTTGCGTTTCGATGGCGAGGTAGCTCAGCTGGTTAGAGCGCATGATTCATAATCATGAGGTCGCCGGATCATGCCCGGCTCTCGCTACTTGAAAAACAGACAGTTACAAATTTATGGTAGCTGTCTGTTTTTTTAATTTCCCATACAGTGTCCCATTGTTGCCAGGATCATTTCCCGAATTGCCGGGTGTTGAAGAAGATGGCCTTTTTAAAAAACATTTTGTAAATTCGTAGTTTGTTATGCGCATCGTTGACGTCGACGAATTTGAGAAATTCTCATCTGTTTTCCGGGGGGACCGTGGTCATCGCCTCGCGGAATTTCTGATGCGCCTTTTTGCCATTGACAAGGTGAATTGGGTATATGACCGTTCCAGGGATTTTACCGGGCCGCAATTTGCTTCAAGGCTCCTGAAAGATGTGGGCGTCGACTACCTTATCGGGAATGCCGGCCGGTTACACCAACTTCCCGAAGGGGCTTTCATCACGGTTTCAAATCATCCTTACGGGGGTCTTGACGGCATCATGATGATTGACCTTTTTGCGGGCCTCCGTTCTGATTATAAATTTATGGTCAGCCACCTCCTGTCACTGGTGAAAACCTTGCAGGGAAACTTCATAACGGTTTCTCCCATGACCAATGATTCCAAAGGGATCTCTGCGGCAAGCATCCGGGGTATCCGGGAAACGCTGACCCACATCAGGGAAGGGCATCCGGTGGGATTTTTTCCTTCCGGAGCAGTTTCTGACCTCCGCCTCAGGGATTTTAGAATCAGGGACCGGAATTGGCAGAAGAGCATCATCAATCTGATTTATTCCGTGAAAGTCCCGGTGCTGCCGGTTCGTTTTTTCGACCGGAATTCGCCCTTTTTCTATTTCCTGGGATTGATTCACTGGCGGATACGTTCCCTGCGGATGCCTTACGAAGTTTTTAATAAGCATGGATCAAGGATCAGGGTTGGGATTGGCAGGATGATTCCTCCGGAACAGCAGGAAAATTTCCCTGACGCGGAAAGCTTCGGAAATTATCTTCGCAAGATGGTTTACGAAATGCCGGAGCCTGAAACTTATACTCCCCGGTCCGAACTCCTCATGAACAGGAAGGCGGACCGCATCATGACCGGATAGAGAAAAATTGAATGCTTGTCAGAAAGGGATGAAGCTCCGGAATACCGAAAGAAGAAATTCCGGAAACTGTTTCCGGGACCAACCGGGATGGTTTATGACAGGGAAGCAGCATCAATTCCCTGAAAATGAAAATGAATGTAAAAAATCAGACATATGAAAAAACAGGCAACGAACGAAATAGATAATGTGCTGAAGGTCATCGCCACAGACAGGGAGCGGACCAATGTTTTACGCAGTCTGGAACAGAAAACCATTGCATTTCTGGTTCAACGGATTCCTGCCCGTATCACTCCGGATATGCTCACCGCCGTGGGTTTCACCGGCAACATCATTGTATCCCTGAGCTTTGTTCTGGGGGCCTTTTTCAATCCCTTATGGCTTCTTCTGGGAGTCGCCGGCTTCATGATCAGTTGGTTCGGAGATTCTTTAGACGGCAGACTTGCCTATTATCGGCATACACCCCGCAAATGGTTCGGATTTACCCTCGATCTGACCATCGACTGGCTGGGAACCTTTCTGATTGGTCTGGGATTTGTGATCTATGCTTCCGGACTGGCCAAATTACTGGGTCTTGTTTTTGTGGTCTTTTACGGCTGGGAGATCATGACCACCCTGATCAGGTATAAAATAACGGGAAGGTATTCAATCGATTCAGGATTGTTCGGTCCCACGGAAGTGCGTGTACTCATCTCCCTGATCATGATCATTGAGTTGATCTGGCGCGGATCAATCACCTGGTTTGCCGCAGTGGCCTGCCTGGCGCTTTTTATCTTTAACATCAGAGACTCGCGCATATTGTTGAAACTGGCGTTGGCGAAGGATGAAGAGGAAAGGTCAAAACAGGAAAAGGCATAGTTCGCCGTTGGAACGCTCATGTCGGAATAGATGAAAAGTTCCGTCCTGTGCCGGTTCAAAAATCTGAAGGATGATAAGTCGGGGTGACTGGACTCGAACCAGCGGCCTCGTCGTCCCGAACGACGCGCGCTACCAACTGCGCCACACCCCGGTGCATTGTGCCGGTGATCTCCCCAAGGGAGTTCATATCACTCGTTAAATGCGCCACAAAAATAATATTTTCGGCGAAACCATAACCAATTCTTTTAATATTTCCCCATTTCACGTAAATTGTGCCTTCATTTCAAAAAATTGGTATTATGTATAGTCATTTTAAAAGAATATTTGCAATCGTGATTCTGGCAGGTCTGTTTCTCAGCGCTGTCGCCAGCGATGACGTAAGGCTTCTCAGGTTTCCCGACATCAGGGATAATCTGGTGGCTTTTGTGTATGCCGGTGACATCTGGCGCGTCGATGCCACGGGAGGCGAAGCCCGCAGGCTCACTTCGCATGAAGGGCTCGAACTCTTCCCCAAAATCTCCCCCGATGGCCAATGGATTGCCTTCTCGGGTGAATATTCGGGCAGCCGTCAGGTTTTTGTGATTCCTGCAGATGGGGGAATCCCCCGCCAGCTTACCTGGTACAATTCCGTGGGCGTCATGCCTCCCCGCGGCGGTTTCGATAACGTAGTCCTTGACTGGACCCCCGACAGCAAACAGATCCTGATCCGCGCCAACCGGACCACCTTCGGGGAACGCAACGGTAAGTATTTCCTGGTCAGCATCGACGGCGGACTTGAAAAACCGCTTCAGATCGTCAACGGCGGCTTTGCCGCCTTTTCGCCCGATGCCTCGAAGATTGCCTTCACCCCCGTCGACCGGGAATTCCGTACCTGGAAACGGTACAAGGGGGGCAGGGCATCGGACCTCTGGATCTATGACCTGAAAAACAATACCTCGGAACAAATCACCAATTTCCCGGGAACCGACCAGCACCCGGTTTGGTGGGGCGATGAGATTTTCTTCGCCTCCGACCGCGACCTCAAACTCAACATCTGGAAGTACAACACCAAAACCAAAGAGACTACCCAGGTGACTCGGCACCGGGAATTTGACGTGATGTGGCCTTCCGGCGGAAACGGACAACTGGTGTATGAAAACGGGGGTTACCTCTACAAACTGAACTTGGGGACCGGTGAAAGCCAAAAGATGACCGTCAGCATCCGTTTTGACAATCCCAACCTTGTGGCATACTGGAAGAATGTGAAGGATGACATTCACAGTTTCGCGGTTTCTCCCACCGGGAAAAGAGCGTTGTTTGATGCCCGCGGGGACATCTTCTCGGTTCCTGCCGAAAACGGAATCACCGAAAACCTGACCCAGACACAGGGCATCCGCGAAATCTATCCGGCCTGGTCGCCCGACGGGAAGTATATCTCCTACTATTCAGATGCAACGGGAGAATATGAACTTTACCTCCTGGAAAACAAGAAAGGGGCGCAGCCAAAACAGCTGACTTCCGGTTCTTCAGCCTGGAAATACCAGCCCATCTGGTCGCCCGACGGGCGCTACCTTCTTTTCTCGGACCGCACCCTGAACCTTCAGCTTATTGAGGCCTCCTCAGGAAAAATTTCCGTGGTCGACAAAGCTACGATGAATGAGATCCGCACCTATGACATCTCCCCCGACTCCCGGTGGATCGCCTATACCAAAGAAGGGAGCAATGCCCAATCGGCAATCTGGATCTATGATATACGTTCCGGGGAAAAGCATCAACTGACCGACGGCACCTTCAGCGATGATGAACCCGTGTTCTCACGCTGCGGAAATTTCCTCTTCTTCTCATCAAACCGGGACTTTAACCTGGCTTTCTCCAGTTTTGAATTTGATTATCTGTACAACAGGAGCACCCGTTTGTATGCCTTTCCCCTGAAATCCTCCGGACCGAAACTTTTCAAGGACAAGAACGATGTGGAACCCGTTAAGGAGGAAGCCAAGCCGGATTCCGGATCCGGGAAGGAAGCAAAATCAGTTTCCAAACCCGGGAAAGATAGTGGAAAAGCCGGCGGAGACGGCGACGGTAAAGAGGCTTCCGAAGAGAAAAAAGACGTTAAGGTGGAGATTGATTTTGAAGGGATCAACAACCGCATTACCGTGCTACCGGGAGTAGCCGGGGAGTACCGCATCGCCGGAGCTGTCGATGGCGGATTGCTTTATATGAGCGGAGGTAAGCTGATGCGGTACAACATCGCGGAGGAGAAGAGCGAGGAGATCCTCGACCGGGCCATGACGGCCTCGGTGACCGCCGACGGAAAGATGATCATGTACCGGTCGGGAAGCGATTTCGGCATTATCAAGGTCTCTCCCAACCAGAAAAGCGGTGCAGGAAAGGTCAGCCTTGACCAGATGGAGATGAAAATCGATCCCCGGAAGGAGTGGGATCAGATCTATGCCGACGGATGGCGAATATTCCGTGACTATTTCTATGTCGACAACCTCCACGGAGTGGACTGGGCGGAGGTAAAAGCCCGCTATAGTGTGCTGCTGCCTCATGTCAGCCACCGTGCCGACCTGGATTACATCCTCAACGAGATCGTCTCGGAAAGTAATGCCGGCCACTCCTATGTGGACTGGGGTGACTTTAAAAATGTCAAACGGATAGATACCGGCTTGCTGGGCGCCGACCTGGTTGCCGATGGGGCGGCAGGAAGATACCGGATTGCGAAAATTTTCCAGGGGGAGAACTGGAATCCGGTGCGCCGTTCGCCGCTGACCGAAATTGGGGTGGACGTGAAGGAAGGAGATTACCTGGTGAGAATCAACGGGAAAGAGGTCACTTTGGCCGACAATCCATATTCTTTGCTCGAAAACAGTATCGGCAGAAAGGTGGAACTGACTGTCAGTGGAAAACCGGATGCCACGGATGCCCGCACAGCGCTTGTGAAACCCATCGCCAGCGAACTGGAGTTGATGGCTTTCAACTGGGTGAATGAGCGCCGTGCCATGGTCGATAAACTGTCGGGGGGAAGGATCGGTTACATCTATGTCCCCAACACCTCCACCGACGGAAACCGCGAACTCTTTCGTGGCATGTATGCTTACCACGACAAGGAAGCCCTGATCATCGACGACCGCTACAACGGGGGAGGGTTCATCCCCGACCGGATGGCAGACCTTCTCGACCGCCATACCCTGGTGTACTGGCACCGCAACGGACTGCTCCCCACCAAGGCCCCCGGCGTGGCCCATGACGGCCCCAAGGTGATGCTCATCAACGGATACTCCTCCTCAGGAGGGGATGCTTTCCCATATTTTTTCAAGAAGCTTGGACTGGGACAACTGATCGGCACCCGCACCTGGGGCGGACTGGTGGGCATCTCCGGGAATGCACGTCTCGTGGATGGCGGCTATATTTCAGTGCCGAGGTTCGGAATCTTCGACAAGGAGGAAGGATGGATTATCGAAGGCATTGGCGTTTACCCCGATATCGAAGTGGTCGACCGTCCGGAACAACTGGCCAAGGGTGTGGACCCCGGAATTGAAAAAGCAGTGGAAGTGCTTTTGAAAGAACTGGAAGTCCGTCCTGTGAAAAAGGTCACCATACCCGCCGCTCCCGACCGGTCGAAGTGGATCGAGAAAGAGATCAGATAAATGAGATAAAATAGCGATCAGGCTGATGACCTTTTAATCTTCTTTTTCGATGGTGATCAGCTCCCTGAACAACGCTTTGTTTTCGTTGATCTTGGCTTCGCTGCCATAAACACAGTAAACATTCTGTGCCAGCACGTCCCTGACCATCGGGCTCATCCCCCTGATGTCTTCCGCCGTGGTTGAGAGAATTTCTTTCCTTTCCTGGTTCAGCATATCGGCAGTGGTTTTTTCAAAGTAATACTGCATGGCGGTCCGGCCTTTCTGGGAAGCGGACTTCGGCTGATCGATCCGGGCAATGGTGCCAATGATGAAGCGTGTCATCGCCTGCTCATCAGCCTGAAATTTCTCCAGGAAAACCGGGGTGGCGTCATAGTTGTCGAGGGTTTTCTTCAGGTTAGGATCGCGGTACGACATGAAGTAGGCACCCCCGGCAGGGGAGAAGGAGGAAAATCCGCCGTAGGCGCCTCCCATGACCCGGATGGTGGACTGAAGCCAGTCGGTGCTGATGACCTGGTTCAGCACGCTGATTTTCCCGTTCCATTGGTAACCCAGGTTTTTAAAGTTACTGGCCTGGACGACATATTGCACCTTGGAAGCAGATAAGAGGGCTTCATTTCCCTGGTTAAAATGAAAATTCCACGGTTGAAACTCCCCGCTTCCTTCCGGCAGGATATCGGCAGTTTCTTCCACCGCTTGTAAGAAACCTGGCAGTTCGGCGGGAGAACAGGTGACCGATGCGATCAGGTTTTTGCGGTTAAAAAGCAGCTTCGCCGTTTCTTCCAGATTCTTGCTGATTTCAGGGTATTTTTCGTCGAAATTGGAAACCAGGCCGGAAAGGAATCTGTAGTAATCCAGTCCGCTCGTTAGTTCTCCATACATCCCGCTCCGCGAATAATAGGAAGATACCCGGGTGCGTGCGTAGTTGAGACCGTTCTGCTTGATGTCCGCATCGACCATGGCGAAGTGGCGCGTGAGCACTGATTTGAGCCTGGCCGTATCGCTGTAGTTGGACCGGACCAATATTTCAGCCATCAGTCCGGCCATTTTGCCGGTTTTTTCAGATGTGGACTTGGCGGAGACAAGGAGTTTGGGCACCATTCCTTCATCCATCCTGTTTTGCAGGAAGGTATTCAGTTCACTGCTGAATCCGCCGGTATGAATATTCAATTCGTTGTCCAGTTCCCCGAAGGTGAAATCTTCCGTATTCATCTTTCCCAGAATGGATGACAACAGGGCCGCATAAGGAATCTTGTCCTGCGGAAGTGCCCGTGTATCAAAGTAGTAAGTGGCATACACGATGCCGTTGGTGAACTGGTCGCTGTACATCACCGGAATCCCCGAAGCTTTTTTGGCTGTGACAGGATAAAACTCAGTCTCAGCAGGAATATCCGACAATTGAAGCATGGGGATGGTCGCCAGTGCTTCTGGGGTATCTTCACTTTTCTGGAATTGTTCCAGTTGCCGGGTTTCGTTGATGATGGAGTCGAGCTGGGCTTCGCTCATTGAAGCTTTCAGGGTGGCCAGGGACCTGGTTATCTCCGCATCCCGCCTTGACTGAAGCCCCGGTTCGGGTTTCAGGGTGAGAAGCAACGCATGGGGATTGTTGACCAGGTATTTGTCAACCAGGGATTCCAGGAGTTTGTTTTCTGTTCCGGCCTTCACTTCCGCCAGAGGTTTTTCAAACTCCAGTCCGATGAAGGGATCTCCTGAATAGATCCAGGGTTGCTGATTTTTAAACATGTACATCAAACCTTTCTGCGCCGTGTTTCCTTCCCGAAGGTTGAATTCGGCCCGGTTCAGGATCCCTTCGATGGTGGTTTTATCGAGTCCTTCAGCCACTACCTTCCGCAAGGTGGAAAACACCACTTCACGGAAACGGTCACGATCTTCAGGATTGGCATTTTGCACCACGATGGCAAATACGCTTTGCTGCATCTCCATAAACCATCCCATCACCTCACTGCCGATCCCGGCTTCCTGCAAGGCCAGCCTGATAGGCGCAGTCTCATGATTCACCAGCGCATTGGCGAGAATGTCAAAAGCCATGCTCGTGGTACGCTCCTCAGAAGGGTGAGTCACAAAACTCATGGTGAGATAGGTGTTGTCCTTCACCGAACTGCCCTCGGGAACAGCATAAGCCTCTTCCACAACTTGCATCTCCCTGAAAGGCTTCTGAAAGGGGATCTCCACGATGTCATCCGAAACATCGTTATTCACCAGGTAATGGTCATTGATAAACTGAAGCTCCTGGTTCAGGTCGGCATCCCCATACAGAAAAATGTAACTGTTCGAGGGATGGTAAAACTTCTGGTGGAAAGCTTTAAAATACTCCTGTGTCAGACCCGGAATGGCGTCGGGATGGCCGCCCGACTCCCTTCCATATGTGTTGTCGGGAAACAGATTTTTACTGATCCGGTAATACAGTTCTGTCATTGGATCGGAAAAAGCCCCTTTCATTTCGTTGTAAACCACCCCCTTGTATACCAAAGGGGCATTTTTATCATTCAGTTCAAAATGCCATCCTTCCTGCTTCAGAATGCGTGAATCTTCCAGCATGACCGGGTTGAAGACCGCGTCGAGATAAACGTGCATCAGGTTAAAATAATCTTTGTTGTTCATGCTGGCCACCGGGTAAGTGGTAAAATCAGATGACGTCATCGCATTCAGGAAGGTGTTCAAAGATCCTTTCAGCAAAACGTCAAAAGGACTTTTTACCGGGAAATTTTTGGAACCGTTCAATACGGAATGTTCCAGAATATGCGGTGTGCCGAAGTCGTTCTCGGGAACGGTTTTAAAGGCTATGTTGAAAAGCTTGTTGGGATCGTCGGCCGCGATTTTCAAAAGGCGCGCACCGCTTTTTTTATGGACAAAATAGAGACATTCGGCGTTTACTTCCTTGACAAAACGTTTTTCGACGAGTTTGAAACCATTGTATACTTCGTCCACTTTAAACTGTTCAGGGTTTCCGCATGAACTCACAATGGCCGCAAAGGCAAGAATCAGGATGGATGGAATATTTTTGTTCATTGTTCAGATATTTGTTGTTAATAAAACGCGGTTTTAAAGGGGCGCAAATTACAACAAATATCGCGAACGGAATATAATTCTGTTTTGAATTTATCAGGGATCACGATTCAATAATTGCTTCACAATCCCTGAGAAGCTGATCGATTGCCGGTTGTGTGAGGAAACATTCAGCGTTGCATATCCGGCGTTGGTGATCTGGAGGTTCAGTCGGTAGAGGTCTTTGGGTGCTTTCACTTCCATATGGATGGTAAATCCTTTCCGGTCTTCATCAACAACGATGAAGTTTGGGTTTTCTGAGAATTTGATGCCTCCGTCGGTTTGGCCATAATCGGCGGTGTAGGCCACACCGTAATAGGGAAGCCAGGCCACTGCCGAGTCCCCTGCAATATCAAGGGTGTATTCCGAGGTCAGGTGGATGGATCCTCCTCCCAGGGGATGGGCGATCTGCGCCACGAACCTGATATTGCGTTCCTCTACCATCCGGGCAATTTCTGCGGCCTTGGCCTCTTCCCGGGCCTTTCTCTCCGCCCTGCGCCCTTCAGAACCGGTGACAGCACAGGACAATACGACAAAGGTCAATCCAATCAAAACGACATTCTTCATGATATTCCTGTTTGTTAAAGATGAGCTGTTTATGCAGTATTTCATTAACAAAAACCATTCCATACCGACGTCCGGAAACTCATGGATTCACCGTTTTGATTACTGCCGGAATTTTATCACATTTGCGGAAATATAAACCGTTCGCATGGCCTTAAATTACCTCTTTATTTTCTTTTTTCTGGTTGCTTTTGTGATCGGATTGGCCAAACTCCTTTTCCTGGGTGATACGGAAGTGTTTACTGCCATGGTGAATTCCACTTTCGACAATGCCAAAACCGGATTTGAAATTTCCCTGGGACTGACCGGGGTACTGACCCTGTGGATGGGAATCATGAAAGTGGGAGAGAAGGGTGGGGTGGTGAATCTTTTTTCAAGGGCGATAGGTCCTTTCTTTAACAAGCTCTTCCCTGATCTGGGGAAAAGCCACCCTGCTTATGGCTCGATCATCCTCAATATCGCCGCCAACATGCTGAACCTCGACAATGCCGCCACCCCCGTCGGATTACAGGCAATGAGGGAGATGCAGGAAACAAATTCTAAAAAGGATACCGCCAGCGACCCGATGATCATGTTTCTGGTGTTGAATACTTCCGGGCTGACCATCATTCCGGTGACCATCATGGTGTACCGGGCTCAGTTGGGTGCAGTTAACCCTGCCGATGTCTTCCTTCCCATCCTGATTGCAACCTATTTTTCGACCCTCGTCGGACTTGTAGCCGTTTCGCTGTACCAGAAAATTAACCTGCTCAACAAGGTTGTCCTTGCTTACCTGGGAAGCCTGACCCTTCTGATCGGAGCACTGATCTGGTATTTCTCCACCCTGGAGCAGGAACAGATCACGCACATTTCGGCACTGGTAAGCAATGTGATTCTCTTTTCCATAATCGCAGGCTTCATCCTTTCGGGGGTTGTCAAAAAAATCAACGTTTATGAAGCCTTCATCGAAGGCGCCATCGATGGTTTTAAGACGGCGGTGAAGATCATCCCTTATCTGGTGGCCATTCTTGTGGCCATCGGGGTTTTCAGGGCTTCAGGGGCGATGGAGTGGCTTTTGTCGGGTTTGTCATGGGTGGTGGCGCAACTGGGATTAAATACCGATTTCATTCCGGCTATGCCCACAGCCTTCATGAAACCTTTGAGCGGCAGCGGAGCTCGCGGCATGATGGTGGATGCCATGACAACCTATGGCGCCGATTCCTTTGTGGGGAAACTGGCTTGCATTTTCCAGGGAGCCACCGATACTACCTTTTATATTATCGCCGTCTATTTCGGGTCGGTGGGCATCAAAAAAACACGCTATACCGTGGTATGCGGACTGCTGGCCGACCTGGCAGGGATTCTTGCAGCCATCTTCCTGGGTTATCTCTTCTTCCACTGATCCTTTTCCCCTGCCGCCTCGAGCATCTCAGGGCGGGCGACGTCGCCACAGAAGAGCTTGAAGCCCTGTCTGCGGAGGATTTCCACATTGGTAGGGTTGCTGTCGAGGATGGTTACCGTAACTGCTGGATCAGGATATCGTGTGCCAGCAAAAGCTGCTGCTATGTTTTGTCAGGAATGTGAAAACCAGGAAAATGCTTTTTTATTTCCGGGGTATTGGTATCGGCGCCTCTTGACGTGATCAGCCGGCTGATGGTCCAGGCTTTCATCTGCGACTCAGGGAAGGGGGTCATCATGGCGGCAATTTCTTCACGTGGCAAAGATGGATTCAGCCAACGTGCCTCCTGTTCGAGGGAAAGAATCAGGGGCATCCGCTTTTTGGAGTTGTGGATTTCCGCCATCATCGGATTGGCATCGGTGGTGAGGATCGAATAGGTGAACAGAGGATCTTTTCCGGGGAGTGTCCAAACATCCCAAATGCCGCCAAATGAGAAAATCCCCACTTCCGTAAGCGTGATGTACCAGGGGATTTTGCTGTTTCCTGCGGTCTGCCATTCGAAGAAGCCATCGGCGGGAACGAGACATCGTCCCGACAGGATGGGTTTCCGGAACGAGGGTTTTTCGAAGGCTGATTCCGACCGGGCGTTCAGGGTGAGCGACCGCATGTTTACGGCCTGTTCTTCATCCCTGACCCAGGAAGGTATCAGACCCCAGTTCATCAGGGCAATTCCTTTGCCGGGTGGGGCGGTGACCACAGGCATTTGCGGAAAGGAAAACCCGTTAACATGATGGGTGGGTGTCCAGTCATCAGCGTGCGGAAACGGGGCATTGTAACGGTTCTCCAGATTCTTCGCCCCCTGGCTCATGGAATAGTGAAAGCACATACAACAATATTGATGAACTAAAGGTACGAAATTTCGGGATTAAGGTTAAGATGTATGGCGTAGACCGCTGGAGCTCTTAAAGGTCTCTATTCCGGCGAGCGCATTGACTACATCCGTCATTGTTGGATAAAACAACCACCGGCTTGTCTCGGAGCGCTGGGTTGAAAACCCTTTCACAGGAAGCATAAAAGCTATTGCAGTTAATAAGCGCAAACAGTTTTGACGGGCATTGACCTGTCTGGTATGTTCCGGGGTTCATTTTTCAAGGGCATCATAGTACTCCATCAGCAGAACAAGATCTTCAGCCTTGCTAAACCTGATTTTGTTCCTTTTTATGAAATCCTCGATTTCTGAAGGGTAGTCCCCGAGAATTTCAGCCAGATTTTTCCTGTTTTTTAACCGTTTGGCTTCTCCGGGGAGAATCCTGAGGTAAAAATCATCCTCCGTCCGGGCAAAATGGGCGGGGACGGCATCTCTGTAAGCTCCTGCGGGTTCGGCAGGTTTCAGCAATACGTTCTTTTTCTGCAGCAGAAGGGCTTTCCCTTCTGAAAGGACCCTGAAATATCCCTTTTCAATCCTGTTGGCGAAGGCATAAGGGCAGTAGACGTACTTCTCTTCCCCGATCATGGCGTATTCGATCAGGTCGGGCAAGCCGATGTTGAAATTATGACCTTCCTCATTGCGGAATTCGATCTGGTTGGAATAGATATTCAGCCTGAGGGGAATCCCTGTATAACGCTGGCGTGAGGTGGTTACGATTTCACCGGGGATGAATTCCACGCGGTCATAGGGTGATCCGCCGACTTCACTGGTTTCGCCGACTTTGTCGTTATACTGGTATTTCCTGAATTCCCGGTAAAAATCGTCGAGTGACATGTTGACGATCATCTGCGCGGAACCCCATCCCGAAAAAAACATTCCCAGACAAACCAGGAGGAAAACTTTTCTCATAGTTCCCAGATTTTTCTTTTAAAGCCCTAAAATTAGTTATTTTTTGGCTTCAAAAGGTTAGTTTTGTTTTTGAAACGAAGGAACATGAACGCAGATCATCATCATTCCCGGCATCATCCCCGGCAAAGACTGGTGGCGACCCTTTTGCTGAATGTTGTCATAACGGTGGCACAGATCATTGGCGGCATCATTTCGGGCAGTCTGGCGCTGATCTCTGATGCTCTTCACAACCTGAGTGACGCCCTGGCGGTGCTACTTGCCTGGATTGCCAATTATCTGGCAGGAAAACCCAGGACTCACCGGGTGAGTTTCGGATTCCAGCGGGCTGAAATTCTGGCTGCTTTCATCAATGCGCTGGTGCTTATTGCTATTTCCGTGTACCTGGTCATTGAAGCGATCCGCCGTTTCATCCATCCGGAAGTCGTCGACCCCCTCTGGATGTTCTGGCTGGGACTCCTGGGCCTGGTAGCCAACGGCATTTCCGTGATGATCCTTTATGGCGGAAGAAAACATAATATCAACATGAAGGCGGCATATCTTCATCTGCTCGGGGATGCTATGACTTCCCTGGCAGTGGTTGCCGGAGCCATTGCCATCCATGCCATGGGATGGTTCTGGGTGGATCCTCTGATTACCCTCCTGATCAGTTTTTACCTGATGTTTCACACTTGTACCATTCTCCGCGAATCGGTGGAAATCCTGATGCAGATGTCCCCGGCAGGGCTTGACACCTCCGGGGTTGCGGAAACCATAACGGCCGTTGAGGGCGTTCACTCCATCCACCATATTCACATCTGGAAACTCAATGACACGAAAATCCATTTTGAAGGGCATGTGGTCCTTCCGGCCGATGCATGGGTCTCAGAAACGGCAGAAGTCCACCACAAGGTGCAAAAAGTGCTCCGGGAAAAATATGACATCAGCCACGTAACCCTTCAGTTTGAGTTCAGAAACAAGCCGGAGCCTGATTGCGACTGTTGAAGCGTGGATTGTTTACAAAAGAACATTACTAAACCAATTATCATGAAGAATTATCTCATTCTGTTGTTGCTTGCGGCAGCAATGCTGTTTTCCTCCTGTAAGAAAACTCCTGCTCCGCAACCCCTGGCTCCTGTGCCTGATGAAAGGCAGATGAACTGGCACCGGATGGAGTTTTACGCATTTGTCCATTTCAATATGAACACTTTTACGGGCATGGAATGGGGCACGGGGGGCGAGGATCCGGCGCTTTTCAACCCCACAGCCCTGGATTGCCGCCAGTGGGCGAAGGTATGCAGCGATGCCGGGATGAAGGGCATCATCATCACCGCCAAACACCACGACGGCTTCTGCCTCTGGCCATCGGCGTATACTGAACATTCGGTTAAAAATTCACCCTGGAAGGAGGGAAAGGGCGATGTGGTCAGGGAATTGTCAGAAGCCTGCAGTGAGTACGGCCTGAAATTCGGGGTTTACCTCTCGCCCTGGGACCGCAACCATTCCGAATATGGCAGGCCGGAATACATTCCCTATTTCCGAAACCAGCTCAGGGAGTTGCTCACCAGTTACGGGGAGGTTTTTGAAGTTTGGTTTGACGGTGCAAACGGCGGAACGGGATGGTACGGCGGCGCCAATGAAAACAGGGTAATTGATGCCAAAACCTATTATGAATGGCCTGCCACGTATGATATTGTCAGAGAACTGCAACCCGGTGCGGTTATTTTCTCCGATGCCAGCGATATCCGATGGGTAGGGAATGAAGAGGGATGGGCTCGTCCTACCAACTGGAGCACCATCAACAAGAATGCCTTTCGGGAATCGGACATGCAAAACCGGGAGATTCTCCACTCGGGAGAAGAAGGGGGCACTGACTGGGTGCCCGCCGAGGTGGATGTATCCATCAGGCCGGGATGGTATTACCATCGTTCGGAGGACCACAAGGTGAAATCCCTTTCTGAATTGCTCAATATCTATTATGAATCGGTAGGACGCAACGCCTCCCTTTTGCTGAATCTTCCGGTAGATGACCGCGGACTGGTCCATGAGAAGGATGTTGAAGCCCTGATGAAGCTGGCGGAGGCCTTGAAAGCCGATTTCGCGGTTGATCTGGCGGCTGGAAGAAAAGTGATGGCTTCGAACGTCAGGGGAAACGCGCGTAAATTCAGGGCATCAAATGTAAACGACGGAAATCCGCAAACCTATTGGGCTACGGATGACTCTGTCATGCAGGCTTCTCTGACGCTGGATTTTGGCAAAGATTTGTCTTTCAACCGGTTTATGGTTCAGGAATTTATTCCGCTGGGACAGCGGGTGAAGCGTTTCACCGTAGAAGCCCTGGTAGATGGCACCTGGCAGATGATCGCAGAAGAGACGACCATCGGCTACAAGCGGATTCTCCGGATCCCGGAAACCACCGCCCGTCAGGTGCGTTTTTCGGTAACCGATTCCCGGGCGTGTCCTCTGATTTCCAACCTGCAGCTCTTCCTGGCTCCCAAAGTCATGGAAATGCCGGTCATATCGCGTGACCAGGAACCATTTGTCACCATCAGCGCCGCAGACCCGGGCACTGACATCCACTTCACCACCGACGGGTCGGAACTTTCGGCCTCCTCAGCCCGGTACGACTCTCCCTTTGTATTCAATACCAAAGGGGAAGTCGGGTCGTTTTAGTTCCACACTCCCGCAATGGGCTGCCGGCAGGATTTGCAACTTCCGTTTTCCAGGTTATCTGACAGGATGGAATAACCCCTCCGCTCAATGACCAGTTTCCCGCATGACGGACAAAGTGTGTTTTCAAACCCTCTTCCGGGAACGTTTCCGATGTAGACATATTTCAATCCTTCGGCGACGGCTGCCTCCCGGGCTTTGAGCAGGGTATTCAACGGTGTGGAGGGGAGCTGGGTGAGCTTGTAGAGGGGCGTGAAGCGGCTGAAATGGAGGGGAGCATCACGGAATCCATTTTGCGCCAGCCATTTGCACATCCTGCTGATCATGTCAAGGTTGTCGTTCCAGGAGGGGACAATGAGGTTGGTGATCTCCAGCCAGACCTTGCTTTTCTGCAAAGCCACCAGGGTGTCCAGGACAGGCTGCATCTTCCCGCCGGTAAGTTTCAGGTACACTTGGCTGTCAAAAGCTTTTAGGTCGATATTGGCCGCATCAAGATGAGAAATCAGCTTTCTCAGCGGTTCCGGATTAATAAAACCGTTGGATACCATGATGTTACGGATTCCCTTTTCCGAAGCCAGTTTGGCAGTATCGAACATGTATTCGTAAAAAGAGATGGGTTCCGAATAGGTGTAGGAAATCGAAGCACAGTCGCTTTCAATACAGCTCTTCACCACGTCGGGAGGCATCAGGTCCACATTGCGGGTTTTCGCCGGACTGGTCTGGGAGATTTCCCAGTTTTGGCAGTTCAGACAGGCGAAATTGCATCCTGCAGTGGCAATGGAAAATGTCCTGGTCTTCGGCATGAAATGGAGGAAGGGCTTTTTTTCGACCGGGTCGATGTGAACGGCGCAGGGATTTCCGTAAGCCACGGAATAGAGTTTGTTGCCTTTGTTGATACGGTTACGGCAGGTGCTCTCCTCACCGGGTTTCAGGGTGCATTCATTGGGGCAGATGCCGCATTGCACCCCCCGGGGCGTCACCGTGTAAAAGTGGGCTTCGGTGGTGAATTTTCCGGGATTCTTACCTGTAGAGGCGACCATGGCGAAGCCAGGACAGGCCAGACAGGCCGCACCGGCAGCAGTTAACCTGAGGAACTCCCTTTTTGTCATGGTTCCCATAAAATGTGTTTTTTGACCCTAAAGATAGCAAAAACCGTTCCGGAGACCAGCTGTTTCAGGATTATTTGCGCACCAGGTTGATCCCCGCGACCAGAAGGTTGAGTCCGGCCATAATGAAACAACTTCCGTAAACCCCCGCCACGGGAACCAGCAGGGTGGTGATCACCAGTGCGCCCAGGGCGGAGCCCCACAGGTCGGCGGCATACACCGAAACTGCCGCACGTTGTTCTCCGGCAGGGTACATCCTGGTGGTGGCGACGTACTGGAACCCTGTGAGGAACGAGGGAGCCAACAATGCCGGAATGAAGAGTACCCAGAGGAGAAAGGGGGAATGGATGAACTGTTCCGATTTCCACAGAAGGGGCAGCAAAACCATAAAAAGGGCCAGCATCAGCTGTCCCGACAGAAAATGACGCCTGCTGGTGTTCACCCGGTTTCCGGCAGAAGATCCCAGCGCCAGCCCGCCCATGAAGAGCGCAAAGATGAGTCCGATGGCCGCGTAGAGATTCCCGAAAACCACCTGAAACCAGAAAATAAGGAGGATTTCCGCTGAAGAGGCCGTCAGTCCGGTGACAAACATTCCTGCAGTGACCCGATTCATCCGGAGCAGGAAAATCATCACCAGAAGGGCCGGAATCAGCAGCAGGGAGAAATTGCGGCCCATGAACTGGGAGAGGTAGCGGAGGGTGTGGTAAAATACCGGCAGGGGTTTCATGTCGGTGTTCTTTATCGTGATTCCCCCGATATTCTCCATAATGCTCTTTTCGCGCGCTTCCACCGAAAAATCATCCATGTAGCCGGCATTGACATAGCTTCCTTGGATTCCCCTGGCGGTCGAAAGTTCACCCATCCGGACCGATAAAGTGTCATCAGAGGCTATGAAATAATCGCGTTCCCCGGCGACGATCCTGACATGACTGAAAGCGCCTGACAACGTATGGAAAAGGGAAGCCTCCAGGTTGATTTTCTCCGGCGAGATGTAATTTCCCGATGGGGAAATTCCGTAAATCACCACGCCGCCGGTATTGAGTCTTTGTTTAAGTAGTTTTATAAAACCATCAGTATAATAGCGATTTATCTGCATGCTTGAAGGGTCGGGTACAGCCATGATGACTACATCCCAGTTCTCTCTGTTCCGCCTGATGGTTCTGCGGGCATCGCCCCGGAGGATGGCAATCCGTTCATCTGCGGAAATCTCAATATGCGGTTTGATCAACTTCGTAAGTCCCGGGTTGATTTCCACATAATCGAGCTTTTTGATTCCGGGATATTTAAAAACTTCGGCAGCCATGGCAGCAAGATCGCCCGAGACCACCAGGGCTTTTTCAGGAGCGGGATGCTGAAAAAGGGCATAGTGGACAAACTCCTCGCTTACGATGGCGTCACCTGTGGTGAAGAGAAGTGATCCGTTTTCAAATATCGTTTTTTCCTCTCCGTTGCTGCAAACCGTGAGGTTGCCGAAGGGAGTTTCATGGGTGGCCACCACCTCCTGGGTTTTGAAAAGTAACGATTTAATTTTTAGGTCCAGCGGAAAAACCAGGAAGAGAGACAGGAGGGTCAGGAAAAGGAGTGCGGCAGGGATGTGCCGTTTTTCTTTTCGGAGTATCCATAGTACGACAACGAGCAGGAGGGATGTTAACAGGAGGGATTCCATGATGCTGAGCCAGCGGATCAACAGGAAGGAGACGGCAACGCCGCCCAGGAGGCTTCCGGCAGTTTCCACGGCATAAATGAGGGGGAAACGGAACTTTCCTTCTTCCCCGGCTTTCACCAGCAGGGCGAAGGCGTAACCCGACAAAAGGCAGAGGGGGCCCAGAAGCACCAGGAGAACCAGTACAAACCACAGGGGATTCACCAGGGTCCCCGGCAGAAAAATGAGATTACGGCCCAGATTCATCACCACGGCGGTCAGCGGGGGAAGAAATGCCATCATCAGGAAAACGCGGGTCACGGCTGCCATAGGCGATCCTTTCCGGAATGAGCGCCCGAGCCAGCTGCCTATTCCCGTAAGAAACATCCAGGCCGCCAGAGTCCATGCCATCATCACTTCGTTCCCCTGGAAGACGGTGGTGATTTCACGGATCAGCAACACCTGCACGACCATGGTAAAAAAGCCCAGCATCAGGGCCAGATTCTTCAATTTCTGCGGGGCAGCGATAAGGGCTGCATCCGGAATGATTGGATGAGTCGCGTTGTTCGACGGATTCTCCTTCCTGAAAATTTTCAGGTACCAGGAGAGGTGCCACCCCAAGTGGATGGCAGCCACTACACTCAACAGGATGCCGGCGTCGACATGCCACTTCATCATGGTTTCCAGCCAGGGCCATTCCAATTTGTAGTTGACTCTGACGGCCAGCAGGATGCCCAGGATGCCGCATGCCAGAAAAGAGATAAGGAGCAGGGTGTTCCAGATCTTCCGGTGGGTGATCCGGGTAAGCATGCCGGCCTTTACCAGAACGGAGGAAACCAGATAGGCTCCGAGGGAAAGCAGCAGGATGGGTATGATATGGTAAGGGGCTTGCATCACTTCCCTTTTTTGAAGCGGGCATCCGGGAAATCTTCTTCTCCGAAAACCAATGCCTGGTAAGTATAGAGTTCGACATCGTCCTGCCTCCAGCTGTCCCAGTTTAATCCCGCTTTGTCCCGGGCGCAGTGCCCCAGAAATTCCTCCACCGTCCAGCCGGTCTCTTCCGCCACCTGGGGCAGGAAAGTGCCCGACCGGTTCCCCTTGCGGATGTAAATCCCATCTTTCCCCAGGCGGAATTCATCGATGGAGGAAATCCGCTTCAAAGGTGTGAGGACCGAAATTTCGATGTCGATCCGATCCATTTCGCGGATGGTGACCGGGGTAAACCGAGTATCGCGGATGGCCGACGAGATGGCCATTTCCTGAATGGTCTGGTGCAGGGGATTCTGGGAAGCGAAATTGCCGATACAACCCCTGAGTTCCCCGTTTTTCTTCAGGGTAACGAATGCCCCGGCTTTCATGGTCAGGTTGGTATTCAGCGATTTCTCCGGAACCGTCGGGAGGCTGCGATGGCTCAGAAATGAGACGATGGTATTGCGTGCCAGTTCCAGCAATCGCAGTTTGTCACTCTCCGGAAGGTCGAAATCATCGCTCTTTTCCGGTCCCGACCTACGGAATAGGGCCATGACCTGGTATCCCACCACCCTTTCCCGGTCTCCGTAGGACGAATGGCCGCTGTTGCGGTACATCACCTTCCGGTATTCCGTTTCCGGGATCTTTTCCGTGATTTTCAGCAGGGTGAGTGCAGGCAGCCATCCGCAAATCGAGGTCACCAGTTCAGGTCCGTACGTTTCCTCATTCCGGCGGATGGTGGTGAGGAATTCAGCAGGGTCGTTGGAGGCAATGGCGTCCGCAGTGCTTTTGTCAGCTTTTACGGCATCCTCCATGGCCGGGTAGTGGGAAAAATCGGCGCTGATAACAAAGAGATTGTCGTTCGTGAAATAAGGGGACAGCATCTCCGCCAAAACTTCCGCCGTTTTTTCGGAATCGCCGCCCACCAGGATGGGAATGATGGAAAAGGGCTTTTTTAGCCAATACTGCAGAAAGGGTAGTTGCACCTCGATGCAGTGTTCTTCTTTGTGGGGTGCCTGATTGTCCACGATCAGCCTGTGTTTCTGAACCAGTTCGCTGGCAAGGGGATCAATGGGAACCTTCCCCAGTGGCGTGACAAAATTGCCCTGCGTGTAAATGGCAGCCCCGTTGAACCAGGTTCTGTGGGCCGGACCGATGATGAAGATGTGCCTGAAGGATTTGTCACGTTCCAGCATTCTGAAACCTGCGGCAGCCACCTCCCCCGAAAAAATATACCCGGCATGGGGAACCACCAGGGCCAGGGGCTGCTCATCAGAAGAAGTGGTTTCCGTCCTGAAAAATGCTTTCAGCATCTTTGTCAGGTCCCCGGCATCGGAAGGATAAAACGATCCGGCAACGGCGGGTACACGGTCGGTTTTTCCTTTTTCAGCAGGCTGCGAATGACAAGCCATGGAAAAAACAAACAAAACCCCGACAATGACCGATCCCAGTTTTTTAATCATGTCCATTCAGATGAAATATTAAACTACTGATTCACAAAGTTAACACAAAGGAGCCATGTTTTTACCCGGAACAGGTTTATTTCCTTTGAATATACTTCACATCAGCAAATGGGGATGTTTTGGCTTGCACTTGTTTCATTTACAAAAGATATGTTTATTTTTAGGTTTTAAAACCAATATTATGAACAACAATCGCAGGGATTTTCTGAAAACGGCGACCCTGGCTGCCGCAGGTGCCGGAATGGCGGCGGCGGTGCCGGGGTGTGTCCCAAAAACTACAGTGGAGGAGCCTGTCAGATCCATAGGCAGGTCTTCGAACCGGATCGGCGTTTCCACCTATTCCTTCTGGCAGTTCAACGGTCCTAAGGAGAATGTGCCCATCGAAATGTGCATCGAGAAAGCTGCCGAAATGGGCTTTGACGGTATTGAGTTTCTTCTGATGCAGATGACTTCCGAAGAGAACAGCTATCTCCAGATGCTCAAACGGAAAGCTTTTCATGCGGGCCTTGACATCATGGGATTCAGCACCCACCAGGGATTTGTCTTTCCCGACAAGAAGACACGCGACGAGGAGATCGCCAAGACCATCCACCAGATCGAACTGGCTTACCAGTTGGGGATTCCCACCATGCGGCTCAATACCGGCAGGTGGCGTACCATCGAATCGTTCGACGACTTCATGGCCAACAAAGGGATAGAGCCTGTATTGGAAGGATATACCGACGATCAGGGTTTTGAGTGGGTGATCGACGCCATCCAGCAATGCCTGCCCACGGCTGAGAAGTGCGGAGTGGTGCTCGGACTGGAGAACCACTGGGGTTTGGGACGCACCGCCGCCGGCGTGCTCAGGATTGTCGATGCCGTCAACTCGCCCTGGCTTCAGGTGACCGCCGATACCGGCAACTTCCTCGAAAACCAGTACCAACAGCTCGAAATGCTGGCCTCCAAAACCTTCCTGGTCCAGGCCAAGACCTATTACGGGGGCGGAAAATGGTACACCCTCGATATCGATTACAAGAAGGTGGCTGAGATTTTCCGTAAAGCTGGATACAAGGGCTATGTCTCCCTGGAATTCGAGGGGAATGAATCCCCCCTGGAAGCCATCCCCAAAAGTCTGGCCATGCTGCGCGAAGCTTTTCAGGTTCAGGAATAGGGGAGGATCGGAATGACGGGGTGGTTATTGCAAATGCTCCAGCCACTCCCGGAAACTGGCATACTTTCCGCTGATTTCCACCGACTGTTTTTTCCCTTTCATGAAGGCTGCCAGTTTATCGGGAAGGGGGACTATCCCCTTGCCGAGGATTTCCTCCATGGTGGAGGTGAACTTGGCTGGATGGGCGGTCTCCAGGAAAGTGCCGGTCTCGTCTTTGTTGAGTTGTTCTTCGAGGGCGGCATATCCGCAGGCGCCATGGGGATCGCAGAGGTATCCCGTTGTGTCGTGCACCCTTCTGATGGTCTCTTTTATGCCCTTATCGTCGATCCGGAATCCCGACACAAGGGTTCTGATTTTCTGCCAGGAATGACCGTACAGGTCGAGGATACGGGCGAAATTACTGGGAGCACCTACGTCCATGGCGTTGGCGATGGTTTCCACGGAAGGCCGGGGTTCGTATTTTCCGGTTTTCAGGTACTTAAAGACCACGTCATTGCTATTGTTGGCGGCGATGAATCGCGACACGGGAAGTCCCATCTCCCGGGCAAAGAGTCCGGCCGTCTGATTGCCGAAGTTGCCGCTGGGTACGGCCACCACCCAGGCTTCTCCGTGAAGGGCTCCCTGTTCTCTTAACCGGGCAAAGGCGTTGAAATAATAAAACGCCTGGGGCAGGAAACGGGCCACATTGATGGAGTTGGCCGAAGTCAGCGCCACTCTTTTGTTCAGCGCCTCATCGGAAAAGGCGGTTTTCACCAGCCGCTGGCAATCGTCGAAAGTGCCATCCACTTCCAGGGCCGTTATATTATGTCCCAGGGTGGTAAACTGTTTTTCCTGGATCTGGCTCACCTTTCCCTTCGGGTAGAGCACTACGACCCGGATGCCGTCCACCCCCAGGAATCCGTTGGCCACAGCGCTTCCCGTATCACCCGAGGTTGCCACCAGCACCGTGACCTGCCCGTTTTCTCCCATCAGGAAATATCGGAGCATGCGGGCCATAAACCGGGCCCCAACATCCTTGAAGGCCAGCGTGGGGCCGTGGAATAACTCCAGCGACCAGATGTTCCCGGTCACTGGTACTACCGGGCATTCAAAGGAGAGGGTGTCGTTTACGATGGTTCTCAGATCATCTTCCGGGATATCCTCGTCAAAGAAAAGGGCGGCCACCTCAAAGGCGATTTCCTGAAAGGTAAGCCGGTGGACGGACCTGAAGAAATCAGGGTCAAACCGCTTTATCCGCTCCGGCATATAAAGTCCGCCGTCGCCTGCCAGTCCGCGGATAACCGCTTCGCCGAGCGAAACGGGAGAGGAGATTTTACTGGTGCTGTAATACTTCACGAATGTTGAATCTTTTGTCCTTAATCTTAATCTTAATCTTAATCTTAATCTTAACCTCAAACAGCTGTCTTTTGTCTGGATTTTGCTCTGCTTAATGAACCGGTGGCAAAGAAAAGTCCTTTCACCTTCTAAGCAAAGTTTTCATGAATTCGTTTCCGCTCAACAATCCATAACCTCCTGTTTGAGCCGAGAATTCATCGAAAGCGATCACGCCGTCAGCTTCCCTTCCCGGTGTATAGATGACGAAGGGTACAGCATCCCGGGTATGGGTGCGGATTGCGCATGGGGTGGGGTGGTCGGGGAGGAGGGCGATGGTCACGGATTCCTCCATGTTGTCGCAAGCCTCCATGATGGGTTTTACCACACGCTGATCGAGGTTTTCGATGGTTTTCACCTTCAGGGAGGGATTTCCCTCGTGTCCGGCTTCGTCGCTGGCTTCCACATGAAGGTATACCAGGTCGTGGTTCCTCAGGGCATCGATGGTCGCCCGGGCTTTCCCCTCGTAATTGGTATCATAGAGCCCCGTGGCGCCTTTCACTTTAATGACTTCCATGCCTGCGTAGACGCCGATGCCCTGGATCAGGTCGACGGCCGATATCACGGCTGACCTGCCGATGCCGTAAAGCTCCTGCAGGGTAGGCATCTGCGGCCGGTAACCCGGAGACCAGGGCCAGATGCAGGTGGCAGGATCCTTTCCCCCGGCTTTTCTTTTTTGATTTACGGGATGCTCCTCCAGCAGGGAACGGCTTCTTGCAATCAGGTAATTGAGAAGAGAGGCGGTTTTTCGGGCCTCTCCGTTTTGCGGCCTGACCAGCACCTGGCGGAACGGGGTGCCCATGACATCGTGGGGTGGCGTGCAGTCGAGATGTTTGCTGCCTCCCCCGATCACCAGGAGGTGGCGGTAAGAGACCCCCGGGTAAAAACGAATCATCTCATTTCCCATTGTTCTGGAGAGAAAGGCGATGATCTCCGCGGCCTCTTCCGTAGTAATATGTCCGGCTGAGTGATTCTTTATTTTCCCCTCTTCGATACAAACGAGGTTACACCGGAGGGCCAGGTCGCCGGGGGCTATGTCCACGCCTATGCTGGCGGCTTCCAGAACGCCACGTCCTTCAAACACCGCCTTTACATCGTATCCCAGCACCGCCAGGTTGGCAATTTCGCTCCCCGGCTGCATCCCCGCGGGAATGGTTTGGAGCATGCCGCTGCATCCCCGCTGTGCCAGCCTGTCCATGGCCGGCGTTCGGGCGACCTGCAGGGGCGTCTTGTTCCCGAGTTCCCCGATGGGCTCATCGGCCATGCCATCCCCGAGAATGATAACATACTTCATCTGTTTAAAATATTACGTTGTTGTGGTTCATTCTGTGAAACAGATGTAATATCCATGCGGCTTATTTTTGCGGCTATTGTCCGTTTCAGTGGTCGCAAGAAATAGCTTCGCAATTTTTCACCGGTTGGTGCATAAATGATGCATGGATATTTCATGACGAAAAATTTACAACCTCAACCTCAAACCTTACCCTTAAATGTTGGATACTTTGATAAGGTCGGCAAAGACCCCGGCGGCGGTAACTGCAGCTCCTGCTCCATAGCCCTTGATGAGCATCGGGAAATCATTGTACCGGACGGTCCGGTAAATGATCAGGTTGTTGCTCCCTTCCAGGTCATAAAAAGGATGACGGCTGTCAATCTCACGAAGCCCCACCTCGGCGTTTCCATCCTCAAAACTCGCAACAAAACGCCACTTCTTGTCCTGTTGTGCCAGGATTTTGCGTTTTTCCTCAAAAACTGGATCCAATGCCGGGATTTTTCGCCAGAATTCCTCCAGGTTTCCTTCGAAATATTCAAGCGGAATAAAAGGATTGACCCTGACATCCTCCGGATCGAGGCGATACCCCGATTCGCGTGCCAGGATCAGCAGCTTCCGCATGACATCGGTACCGCTAAGGTCGACCCGGGGATCCGGTTCCGTATAGCCTGCCTCCCTGGCCATCCTGATGGTTTTGCTCAATGGGATTTCTGCGGAAAGGGTGTTGAAGATGAAGTTGAGCGTTCCGCTGAGTACCGCCTCGATTTTCAGTACCTTATCGCCTGAGTTTACCAGGTCGTTGAGGGTGTTGATGATCGGTAAACCAGCTCCCACATTGGTCTCGAAGAGGAATTTGATGCCCTTGCGCTTTGCGGTTCGTTTCAGCCTGATGTAATTGTCGAAGCTGGAAGAGGCGGCGATTTTGTTAGCTGCCACGATGGAGATGTTCTCTTCCAGGATCTGCTGGTAAGCTGCCGCAACCTCTCCCGAAGCCGTACAATCGACAAAAACCGAGTTATACATGTTCAGGGAGATCATTTTCTCTATGAAACCTTTTACAGAGGAAGGTTCTCCTTTTTCGGAGAGATTTTCGGCATAACGGTTCACTTCGATTCCGTCCCGGTCGAAGAGCATGTTTTTCCGGTTGGCAATTCCGGCAAGCCGGATGTTGAGATGGCTTTCCCGTAGAAGCCGCTCCTGTTGTCCGCCGATCTGGCTGAGCAGGTGGCTCCCCACCAGCCCGGTACCTATGAGGAAGAGATTTAACTGGACATTTTCAGAAAGGAAGAAGGATTCATGGACCACATTGAGGGTCTTCCGGAGGTCCCCGTTCCGCACCACCCAGGAGATGTTAAACTCGGAAGCCCCCTGGGCGATGGCAACCACGTTGATGCCATTTCTCCCGATGGTGCTGAAGAGTTTTCCGGCAACCCCGGTGGAATGTTTCATATTTTCACCCACGATGGCTACAATCGAGAGGTTGACTTCCACCAGCACCCTGTTGATCAGTTCCTTCGCAATCTCTTTTTCAAACTCACCCCGGATGGATTCTTCCGCCTTTTCAGCCAGGGACTCCTCAATGGCAATGCTGATGGTATTTTCAGAGGAGGCCTGGGAGATGAGGATGATGTTGATTTTTTCGCGGGCAAGGGCTGTAAAGAGCCGCATGGCAATACCCGAAACGCCCACCATGCCAATTCCCTGAATGGTGATCAGGGCAATTCCCGGGATCGAGGAAATTCCCTTGATGGGTTTTTCCCTGCCGTTGAGGGAAGTTTTGGTGATCATCGTTCCGGGAGCTTCCGGATGCATGGTGTTTTTGATCAGGACGGGGATTTCCTTCTTGTATACGGGAAGAATGGTAGGCGGATAAATCACCTTGGCGCCGAAGTTGGAGAGTTCCATGGCTTCGGCATAGGTGAGATGGGGGATGGTATAGGCGTTGTCGATCACCCGGGGATCGGCAGTCATGAACCCGTCGACATCGGTCCAGATTTCCAGGGATTCGGCACCCAGGATGGCTGCGAAGATGGATGCGGAATAGTCGGAACCACCCCGTCCCAGGGTGGTATAATCCCCGTCTTTGCTGCGGGCGATAAATCCGGGTGCCAGTGCTTTCCCGTGGAAATCTCCCAATGCTTCCCCGATACGGAAGGTGGTCATGCTGAAGTCCACTGCTGCCTTGCCAAAGCTGCTGTCGGTGACGATCAGCCCGGCAGAATCCACCAGGGTGGCCCCGAGGTATGGGGCGATAAGGTTGGATGACATCCGCTCCCCCATGCTCAGGATCCGGTCCAGGGTTTTGGAAGTCAGTTCGGTCACCAGGGCAATACCCGTCAGTACCTGTTCCAGTTCCCTGAGAATCGCCTCAATTTTGGCGTCCACCCCATTCCCTCCTGGATAGAGTTCCCTGATGAGCGCCCGATGCCGCTCCCTGATCTCTCCGAGGGCCGGATGGAAATCCCTTTTCCCTGACGCAGCCATACGGGCAGTAAGGAGGATCTGATCGGTAACCCCCCCCAGGGCGGAAACCACAACCAACACATCCCCGGATTCCCGGGATAGAATCTCTTTTACCTTACGGATATTGCCGGCGGTGCCAATAGATGTCCCGCCGAATTTCAACACTTTCATAATATGAAACAATGTATGGAAGAGAAGCCAGAATTCCCCGGTGATCAGGATGCCTTATCCGACGGCGGAAACGGTCGTGATCACCTCCATGATTTTGGCTTCCAGTTCAGCAGCCAGTTCCGGATTGTCTTTCAGTAATTTCTTAACGCTGTCACGACCCTGACCGAGTTTGGTTTCCCCATAGCTGAACCAGGATCCGCTCTTTTTGATGATGTTAAAATTGACGCCCATATCCACGATCTCTCCTGTCTTGGAAATCCCTTCCCCGTAAAGAATATCGAATTCTGCCTTCCGGAACGGAGGTGCAATTTTGTTTTTGACGACTTTTACCCGCACATTGTTGCCCATAACTTCCTCCCCGTCCTTGATCTGGCCGATCCGGCGGATATCCAGGCGCACCGACGAGTAGAACTTCAGGGCGTTCCCCCCGGTTGTGGTTTCGGGATTTCCGAACATCACGCCGATCTTCTCACGCAACTGGTTTATAAAAATGCAGCAGGTGCGGGTTTTGCTGATGTTGGCGGTGAGTTTGCGCAAAGCCTGGGACATCAGCCGGGCCTGCAGGCCCAGTTTGTTATCTCCCATATCGCCTTCCAGTTCCGCTTTCGGGGTGAGGGCAGCCACTGAGTCGATGACCACGATGTCAATCGCGCCCGACCTGATCAGGTTATCAGCGATTTCAAGGGCCTGTTCCCCGTGGTCGGGCTGTGAAATGAGCAACTCATCGGTGTTGACGCCCAGTTTTCGGGCATAATAAGGGTCAAAGGCATGCTCGGCATCGATGATGGCTGCAATGCCCCCGGTCTTCTGGGCTTCGGCAATGGCATGGATGGCCAGCGTCGTCTTCCCCGATGATTCAGGACCGAAAATCTCAATGATCCGGCCTTTCGGATATCCTCCGATCCCCAGGGCAACGTCCAGACCTATAGAACCGGAAGAAATGGCGGGAACATCCTCGACAGGCTTGTCACTCATCCGCATGATGGAACCTTTTCCGAAGCTCTTTTCAATTTTATCAAGGGTCAGTTGAAGCGCTTTCAGCTTCTCCTTGTTAACGGCACTCTGCTCTTCTTTTGTCATGATATGATTGATTTAAAGATTAAGGGTTTCTTCAATCTGAATGGTGTGGTTTTTTGTGTCCACTCTGGTGAATACCTCCTCAATGATCCCCTTTTCATCGATGAGAAAAGTGGTTCTCAACACACCCATGTAAGGCTTCCCGTACAGCTTCTTTTCTCCCCATGTCCCATACTGGTCCATGATCAGGTGTTCCGGATCGGAGATCAGGTTGAACCTTAAACCATATTTGGCAATGAATTTCAGGTGTGAAGCGGTAGAGTCGGGACTCACACCCACAACGTCGTAACCCCTTTGGAGCCATACATCGTAATTATTGTTCAGATCACAGGCTTCGGCCGTACAACCCGGGGTGTTGTCCTTGGGATAAAAGTAAAGAATCAGCTTCCGGCCAGCAAAATCTTCAAGCGAAAGCGGCTTTCCTTCCTGGGTAATTCCCCGGAAAGCAGGCGCTTTATCCCCTTTTTTCAGTAGTGTCATATTGTATTGATTGTAATCACTACAAATATAATCCATAAATTGTTCAATTGAAGTTTTTATGCTTATTTGGTGGATGTGAATACCCAAAATTAAATATTATCCCGAAATTTGCACGATTGTTGTATTTTTATGGTGCGAAAGAAATTTTATCTGAACGCATGGCAAACACCGGATATTTAAAAAGCGTCCTGCTTTTGTCGATGGTCCTGATATTTGTAGCTCCCGGGCACGCAGCAGGCCGGGTGGTGACTCAGCCTGAAACAAGGGAAAAGGCCGTGGCCCTTTTCCACGATGGAGATTTTGATGCTGCCTTACCGCTTTTTACACGACTTGTGTATGATTATCCCTATGATTACCTGCTCAAATATTTTCTGGGAGCCTCTCTCGTCGAAACCGGCAACTATGATCTGGATGCCGAGAAGAACCTGATTCTGGCATCGGCCAAAGAGGTCCCCGCCAAGGTCTTTTATTACCTGGGGGTTCTTTATCACGCCCGTGATAACTGGAACAGCGCCCAACGATATTACAACCGTTTTAAAAACAATACCGGTACGGAAGAGGTAACGGCACTCGGAATTGATGAACTCTCCGACCTTTGCTACCGACAGGTAAATCCTTTTGTGACTGGTAAGGGGAGGGTCAGGGAGATTGCATCCGGACAAAAGCCCCGGGAGATGGTTCCGGAAGAGCAGGCAAAAGAAACTGACACCCTTCCTCCCCCGGAGGAAAAGTCCGACATGAAAGTGGCTGAGGATGAACGCGCTGAAGCCAGGCCTGAATATCCCGGTAATGAGCCGGTCATTTCCTTGGAGGTGCCGGACGGCAAAATAGAATTACCGGTGGATACAATACAAATCAGGTCATTCGCCGAAGAGGATCCGGGTGCTGCGGATCCGGAAATCGCGGTCATTCCTGAATCCCGGCTGACGGAGCCGGTAAAGGTTCCGGGACCGGACCGTTATATCGATTTCCGGATCAATGACAAGGTGACTTATCTTCTTCTGGAGATGTTCCAGGAACCTGCTGCGAGAGAAGCTTACCTGGAGGGCAGAGCCATGGAGAGGAAACTGGATTCACTGCTCTCATCCACTGACAATCTCAGGAAACGGTATCGTCTTACAGCTCACCCTCTACTCAGGGATTCCCTCGCACAAACCATATCGAGGGAGGAGTACCTCACTCTTCAGACGAAGGCGGAAATGGAAAAACATTTTGCCCGAGCAGCTGCCATAGAACAGGAATGGTGGAAGGACGCCGGATTTGAAGTCTATGAAACCTTTTACCAGATCCGCGATTCCGTGCAGGCAGCCATGGCACTGCCTCCTCAGGTGATTGCGGAACCCGATCCTTCAATTTTCAGACCTTTTGCCGAAACGCTTCCTGAGAATCCCGAAGTCACGGCAGCAGAAGATGAAACCGCTCTCCCGGAAGAAAAGGATGAAGGAATTGTTTACAAAATCCAGCTCGGGTCTTTCATCCGTGAGATTCCGGCGAAAAAGAAAGCCATGTTTGACAAAATTTCCAAAATAAGGATAATCGACACTTTCGTCAATGAAGAGGGTGCCACCGTGTACACCACCGGAAACCTGGCAAATTTTGAAGATGCGATCACTCTGCAAAACCAGGTCAGACAGGAAGGTATAAAAGATGCCTTCGTGATAGCAATGAAAAACGGAAAAAGAGTATCTTTACCAAATAAAGCGCCATAAAAACAATGACAGAAAGAGAAAGCAGCCACAATCCCTCCCATGAAACTGACGATGTTGTCACAGGAAAACGGATCCTGATGTTGCACAACGATGATGAACATACTTTTGACTATGTAATTCAGGCCCTGATGGAGATTTGCGGTCATGAATTTTCGCAGGCATCGCAGTGTGCCACCATTACGCATTACAAGGGGAAATGTGACATCAAAACCGGGCATTTTGCCAGTTTGAAGCTGATGAAGGATGCTCTGGCGGAGCGGAATCTTAACGTTACCATAGACTGACATGACCATACTTGCCATCATTGTGTTGATTTTGCTGGGATTGCTTTTGCTGATCCTGGAATTTACAGTCATTCCCGGCGTCACCATTGCAGGCATCGGAGGGGTTGCGATGCTGATCTGGAGCATTTACCTGGCCTTCAGCACGTACGGGACGCTGGCGGGGTTTGTTACGCTGCTTGTCATTCTGATTCTGGCACCCCTGATGGTTTATTACATTTTCAGGACCAAAGCGGGCAGGAAGATGGTTTTGGAGACTAATATCGAGGGGAAGGTGGATGGTGTTCCTGTTGATAAAATCAGGGTGGGGGATACCGGGATTACCATCGGAAGGCTGGCGCCTTCTGGAAAAGCAAGGATCAACGGGGAAACCGTGGAGGCCCAGTCCACGGGATCGTTCATTGACCATAACAAACCGGTGCGGGTTTTGAAGGTTCTAGCGAACAAAGTAATTGTCGAATTCATAAAAACTGAATAAAATGGTAGAAACAGTAGGTGTTTTCGGATTGATTGCAGGGATACTAGTCCTGCTCATCATTTTTCTCTATTTTGTCCCTGTGGGACTCTGGTTTTCAGCCCTGGTATCGGGGGTTCGGATCAGCCTGTTGCAGCTTTTCCTGATGCGTTTCAGGAAGGTGCCCCCCGGTGTGATTGTGCGGGCCATGATCGAAGGGACAAAAGCAGGGATTCCGCTGAACCGCAACGACCTTGAGGCCCATTTTCTGGCTGGCGGACATGTGGCCAATGTGGTTCACGCCCTGGTTTCCGCATCCAAGGCAAATATCCAGCTCTCCTTTAACATGGCTACCGCCATTGACCTGGCTGGCCGTGATGTTTTCGAAGCCGTCCAGATGTCGGTGAATCCCAAGGTGATCAATACCCCGCCGGTTACAGCCGTGGCCAAGGACGGGATCCAGTTGATCGCCAAAGCCAGGGTGACTGTTCGCGCCAACATCCGCCAGTTGGTGGGAGGTGCAGGGGAAGAAACAGTATTGGCCAGGGTCGGGGAAGGCATCGTGTCGAGCATCGGCTCGGCACACTCCCACAAGGAAGTACTGGAAAATCCCGATTTTATTTCCAGGACCGTGCTGGAAAAAGGATTGGATGCCGGTACGGCTTTTGAAATCCTCTCCATTGACATCGCGGATATCGACATCGGTAAAAATATCGGTGCAGGATTGCAGATCGACCAGGCAGAGGCAGATAAAAACATTGCCCAGGCCAAAGCAGAGGAACGGCGTGCCATGGCTGTGGCCCTTGAACAGGAAATGAAGGCCAAGGCTCAGGAAGCGCGGGCCAAGGTGATCGAAGCCGAAGCCCAGATCCCCCTGGCAATCTCCGAAGCCTTCCGCACTGGAAATCTCGGGGTAATGGATTATATGAAATATAAAAACATCATGGCAGATACTTCCATGCGGGATTCCATCGCGATGGAAGAACAAAAGAAGAAGAAATAGTGCCGGTAAAGAATAGTGTTAAAGGCTGCACAACTTGCAGCCTTTTTTCTTGTTAAAAAATCTTAAAATGTATTTGATTGTTTGAAAAAATTCATGCGTAAATTCTCAATGTTAAATAAATATTAAAAAATGTTATTTAACATGTTTTTGAAGCCGGCGGAATGGGTGCGTAACATCATTCCCTTTATCTTTGTACCGGTTTTAGTTTCATAGGTTTAGGTTTGATTAGTTTTATTGGTTTAGTTAGGTGAAAGGGCGAGTGATGACTCGCTCTTTTTTTCATCCACTCCCCTCAACCTCAACCTTCTTCGGGCACCATAGCTTCAGCGGAGGTGACCACCTCAACCTTAACCTCAATAGGCGATGGCAAACAATACCCGCCGTTGTGAAGGTTTCCCCGAATATATGCAAACTCCTGTCCCTGATTTCTCATCAAAAGGAATACAACGGATAGTTGCTTTGGTCTCTTCCTTGATTTTGATTTCGGTTTCGGTGGTGCCATCCCAGTGTGCCGAAATAAACCCTCCCTTCTCTTCCAGGAGGGTCTTGAATTCATCCCAGGTATCTGCTTTGCGGATATTTTCATCGCGGAAGGCTTTCGCTTTTTTGAAAATATTCTCCTGGATCTCTTTCAGCAAACTTTCAACCACTTCATCGATGTTTTCCGCAGGAAGGGACTGTTTGGTCAGGGTATCGCGGCGGGCCACCTCCACGGTGTCGTTTTCGAGGTCGCGCGGCCCCATGGCCAGTCTGACGGGCACGCCTTTCAATTCATATTCCGCGAATTTCCATCCGGGTTTCCGGTTGTCATTGTCGTCAAATTTTACGGTGATTCCCCTGGCTTTTAGCCGGGGAATGATCTCAGCCACCCTGGCTGAAATCCGGTTGAATTCTTCCTGGTTTTTATAGATGGGAACAATTACCACCTGGATGGGAGCGAGGTTGGGGGGTAGAACCAGGCCGTTGTCATCGGAATGGGCCATCACCAGGGCACCCATCAGCCGGGTGGATACTCCCCAGGAAGTAGCCCAAACATGTTCGAGCATACCATCCCTGTTGGAGAACATCACATCAAAGGCTTTGGCAAAATTCTGCCCCAGAAAATGGGAGGTGCCGCACTGGAGGGCTTTCCCGTCCTGCATGAGTCCTTCGATACAATAGGTATCCTCCGCACCGGCAAACCGCTCGTTTTCCGACTTGATCCCTTTGATGACGGGAATTCCCATGAAATTCTCAGCAAAATCGGCATAGAGATTGACAATTTTCAGGGTTTCTTCGATGGCCTCTTCCTTGGTGGCATGCGCCGTATGTCCTTCCTGCCACAGGAATTCCGCAGTGCGCAGGAAGAGGCGTGTGCGCATCTCCCACCTGACCACATTGGCCCATTGGTTGATCAGGATGGGCAAATCCCGGTGGGAATGGATCCAATTCCTGTAGGTATTCCAGATGATGGTTTCGGAGGTGGGTCTGATGATAAGCTCCTCTTCCAATTTGGCTTCGGGATCTACCACAACACCCTTCCCGTCAGGATCATTCCTGAGCCGGTAATGGGTAACAACGGCACACTCCTTGGCAAAACCCTCCACATGGGCAGCCTCCCTGCTGAAAAACGACTTGGGGATGAAAAGCGGAAAGTATGCATTCACATGCCCTGTTTCCTTAAACATCCTGTCAAGTTGTGCCTGCATTTTTTCCCAGATGGCATAGCCGTAGGGTTTGATGACCATACATCCTCTGACCGCCGAATTCTCCGCCAGTTCAGCTTTGTTGACAAGGTCAAGGTACCACTGGGAATAATTCTCCGCCCGCGGGGTTATTTCTTTTGCCATAATATTAACTTTGGTACAAATTTTGCTCCTAATAAGTAAGTATTTTCTGTTTGCAAAATAAGTAAATTAACACAATAATGTAAAGAGGGAGGAATCGTAATGAAAACTAAATTTTTTCTGGTTGCTGCAATTGCACTGATTTTGAGTGCATGTACCACCGGATCCTATGTCTCCACAGGTTTTGTGGATGGCATTTATTTCAATCCGGCCGATGTACCTCCGCCGGTGGTTATGGAAGAATCTCCGCAAATCGTTGAGGAAGAGGCTGAAAAATCAGCCCGCCGGATCATCATCAGTGAGATCAGGGAGAATGATGAAGGCAGTCAAACGATGAACAACTACATTTTTGACGGGGAGGATGCCGGTGAATACGTGGATGCGCAACTCTACAACATGGATCAGATGCAATTGGAAGGTTCGGATACCACGGTTTACTATGATGAAAATGAAGTTAAATATGTGATCAACAATTACTACGACGGTACGGACATTGATTTTGCCTATCGTATTAACCGTTTCCACAGGCCTTATTCCCGTTTTTACGATCCCTTTTACTGGAATGACTGGTATTGGGACAGCTGGTATTATCCCTATTCCTCCTTATACTGGTCGATGGGCTGGGGCTGGGGTTATGATCCCTGGGGATGGGGTTATTCTCCGTGGTACGGAGGTTATTATGGCGGTTACTACGGAGGTTGGTACAGTCCTTACAGCTATTATGGCTGGGGAGGCGGATGGGGTTATCCATACTATTCCTGGGGTTATCCCTACTATGGATATTACTGGGGAGGCGGCTATTACATCGACAGGGAGGATTACCGGTATGGTCACCGTCGTGATTTCAATACCCTGGTTGCAGGCGGAGGGGGATACGGAACCCGTACGTCAGCCATCACCAGTGGAAGAGACGGGCTGAAAAGTGCCGATCTCCGTAACGAAAGGAATTCCGTCTCATCGGGGGAGCGCCGGGAGCGTACGATAACCCCCGAAACGACCGGTTCGGGGAGTGTCAGGGCAGGTACCGGAAGCCAGAGCCGGGCGAAGACGGAAATGAGGCGTGGCACCAACGACCAGCCCGCTCAGCGGACCCGTGAGGGTAGCACGGCGGTTTCACGCAGTGCCAGCGGAGCCCAGGGCCAATATACCCGGCCCGCCACCTCCGCCAGGAGTACGGGTACCCCTAGCACCGACCAAAACAGCTATACCCCCAGTTACAACCAGCAGCGTTCCACAAACCGCAGTAGTTACAACGTTCAGGGGTCCAGCCGTCCTTCCGCTTCCGGATCAACCTCGCCGTCGGAAACCGTGAAGAGTACCCAGCGTCCTGCAACCACCTATTCCCGTCCGAGCAGCAGTTCCAGCAGTTCCCGGACCTACCGCAGCACTTCCACTTATAACAGGAGTTCCTCATCAGGGACTGTGAACAGGAGCACTTACAGTACTCCCAGTCATAGCACCTACAGTGCCCCCAGTTCGGGATCATCTTCACCCTCCTACAGTGCTCCCAGCCGCAGCTCCTCCTCAGGAAGTTACAGCGGAAGCAGTAGTTCCTCGTCAGGGAATTACGGCGGCGGAGGTTCTTCGTCAGGAGGTGGCGGTGGCCGCTCTTCAGGAGGCAGCGGAAGACGTTAATCTATTCAGATCAAACCATTTATTATAATATTTTTGCCATGAACAAAAATTTTCTGATCATACTTTTGGTGATCCTTTTGCCGACATGGGCCGGCGCCCAGAATTTTGAAGATGCTTACCGCTACTCATCCGGAAAAATCGAAGGTTCAGCAAGATCCGGAGCCATGGGAAATGCCTTCGGAGCCTTGGGAAACGACTTCACAGGCGTGGGAATCAATCCTGCCGGACTGGGGATTTACCGGACCTCGGAGTTTTCACTGACCCCCGGATTCAATATGACGGAGATCAATTCCTCCTACATTGGCAATACCATGCAGGAAAACAACTATAAGCCGGGAATGGGAAACCTCGGCTATGTGGCTGTCCTGAATTCCGGAAAGAACAATCAGAGCGGTCTGGTGAGTGTCAACCTGGGAATCGGCTATAACCGGCTGAAGGATTTTAACTCCTATGCCATTACTCAGGCCTTTGATGCAAAATCTTCATTCCTGGATCATATGGCTGAGAATGCAAATTACGGAGAGTGGAGTGAATATTATGAAGACCTGGCATGGGAAACTTATTTGCTGGACAAGACCGATGAGGGCTATTATTTCAGCGATATGGAGACCGCGCGCGGGAGCAGCCAGTACAAAGGCCATTACCAGCGGAAGAGTTTCGACCGCGCCGGCACCATGGACGAATATACCCTGGGGGTGGGATTTAACTTCAACCACAGGTTTTATCTGGGGGCTTCCCTCGGAGTGGTGGATCTGTATTACAAGGAATTCACTACACTCACTGAAAAGGATCTGGATGGCACCATCCCTTACCTGAACGATTATGAATTCAACCAGTCGCTCAGGACCTACGGTACGGGATACAATTTCAAAATCGGCGCCATCTTCAAACCTATAAACAGCCTGCGGATTGGGGCTTCCCTGGCGACGCCCACCGTGCTCGGACTCAACGACAAGTTCGAAACAGGGATAAATTCCTCCGTTACCTGGGATGACAATTCCACCGAGAAATTCAAGAAAGAATCTCCTTTCAGCGATTACGATTATGAGCTGGTAACCCCGTTTAAGGCAACCTTGAGCGGTGCGCTGGTGGTCGGCAAAAAAGGCCTTGTGAGTGCCGATATTGAATATGTTGACCATTCTGTCGCCAAGCTGCGGAAGGGAGGTGACGGTTACGATTTTGCTGACCAAAACCAGGATATCAACGAAATCTTCAAGGCAGTTACGAATTTCCGCGTCGGTGGTGAGTACCGCCTGACGGACGCCTTCTCCCTACGTGCAGGATATGAACTCTATCCGTCGGCTTTCAATACCAGCGCATTTGGTAAGGACCAGTTCAACGCAAAAGAAGATTACCAGGTTTGTTCTGTGGGATTTGGTTACAGTACCGGGAGCTTCTTTGTTGATATAGCCTACCGGAATAGTGGTTACACCCAGTTTAACAAACTCTACCCGGCTCCCCTGACCAGCGACTATCCTGAACCCCAATTTGCACAGTTTGACCAAAACACTCACAAAGTCCTCTTTACATTGGGATTCAGGTTCTGATCCCCTGATCCCTTTTATGATACAGGCTGTTCCTCTCCCGGAACGGCCTTTTTTATTTTAAGATTAACAATCGCACGGTTAAGGTAAAGTTTCTATTCCGGAAGCACAAGCTTCACCTATTTGTCTTAATTTAGGGAAAAAATTACCTGGCATGAGTGATCCCATGGGGCAGGCGGTATATGATTTTTATCATTCGGGAAAAGCAGAAATGATCATTGTCGATTCCAATTACACAGAAGGTGAAGAGATGGATCCCGCAATTTTTTTCCGCGGAATTGCAGAGATGTCGGCGATCGAGGTGACTGCCCTGGATCATTGCCGCGGCAGCGTGATTGATGTGGGTGCAGGTGCCGGATGCCATGCCCTGGAATTGCAAAATAGAAACCTCCGGGTCACAGCGGTTGATAAATCGGAACTTTCCTGTGAGGTGATGCGCGAGCGTGGAATCCGCGAGGTAATTTGCAGCGATATTTTTGACATCACCGCTGGCAGGTATGATACCATTCTGATGCTGATGAACGGAACTGGAATTGCCGGGACCCTTGAGGGACTCTCCCGGCTGCTGCGACATCTGAAAACCTTATTGGCCCCTGGAGGACAAATACTCCTTGATTCCTCCGACATTAGCTACCTCTTTACCGAGGAGGACGGCTCGGTGTGGATTGACCTCTCACGGGAAAACTACTACGGGGAGATGATTTATGAAATGACATACGAAAATGTAAGAAGTGAAAAATTCTTCTGGCTGTTCGTGGACTGTGACACACTGTGTGAAACCGCTATTCGGCTGGGTTTCAGCTGTACCCGGATTGCTGATGGGGAAAACGGCGAATACCTTGCCAGGTTGCTACCGGCACGCTGACCATGACCCTCTTTCCGACGCTCCGTTCAATCCTTTAAACTCCACTACGACAAAACTTTCTTATGGCAGAATTCAGACAGCTTACACCGGTTGAGATTGCTGTTCTGCAAAAACAGGGATGTATCGCCGATGATTGGTCCAATCTTTTCGTTTCTCCGGGATTCCAGACTTCCTCAGTCCGGAATAGCAGGTTTACCGGGAAAAATTTCCTCGGGACTTTTACCGATGACATGACTTTCCCGGGAGGAGTTCATCAGAAGGCGGGTATCTGCGATGCCTGGCTTCATGAATGCAGGGTGGGGGACCAGGCTTTCATCGGCAATATCAAAGGGTATATTGCCAATTACGATATCGGGGATCATGCGGTTATCACCAACTGTGACCGAATTTATACCGAAGGACAGTCTGCTTTTGGCAACGGCGTGCAGGTCAATGTTCTCGATGAGACTGGCGGGCGACAACTTCTTATTTACGACAATTTATCGGCCCATACGGCTTATCTGATGGCTTTTTACCGCCACTACCACAATTTCCTGGACATCATAACAACCATGATTCTTGATTATGCTGATGGGATCAGGTCAGAACGGGGGTATGTCGGCCCCTACGCGCAGATCATGGATGCCGGACAAATTATTAATGTCAGGATCGGGAGCCATGCGTTCATCTCCGGGGCTGCCCGACTTCAGGAAGGATCGGTAAACAGCAATGAATATGACAGGGTGACGATCGGAAATAACGTGGTAGCTGAACGGTTTATCATTTCCTCGGGAAGCGAGGTAAGTGATCATGCTGTGGTCACCAACTGCTTCATCGGACAGGGATGTGTATTGAGCAAGCATTATTCAGCCATTAATTCCCTTTTTTTTAGCAACTTCCAGGGATTTAACGGTGAAGCGTGCAGTATCTTTGCAGGTCCATTTACAGTATCGCATCACAAATCCACGTTGCTGATTTCAGGGATGTTCTCATTCTGCAATGCCGGTAGCGGTTCCAACCAAAGCAACCACATGTACAAACTGGGACCTATCCACCACGGGATTGTGGAAAGAGGGACCAAAACCACAAGCGACTCCTTCGTGCTGTGGCCGGCGCTGATTGGCCCCTTTACCCTGGTAATGGGGCGGCATTATAAAAATAACGATACCTCAGATATGCCATTCTCCTACTTGATCGAAAACAAGGACAACAGCTGGCTTGTGCCGGGCGTTAATCTGAAAAGCGTAGGGACCATCCGCGATGCCATTAAATGGCCTCGCCGCGATTTGAGAAAAGACCCGGAATTGCTCGATTCCATAAACTACAACCTGCTTAGTCCGTTTACAATACAGCGAATGGTAAAGGGAAAACAAATCCTGGGACAAATCAGGCAGATTTCAGGTGAGGCTACAGAAACCTATAGCTGGGGGACAACTTTCATCTCACGTAATTCCCTGATCCGGGGAATGGAACTCTACCAGATGGCGATCATCAAATTTCTTGGAAATTCATTGATCAGCAGAATAGAGAAGAAAAAATACAGCAGTTGCGAAGAACTGGTCCGATGGCTCCGGCCTGAATCAGAGAGAGGAGAAGGGGACTGGATAGATGCCTGTGGCCTGATAGCTCCCAAAAACGAAATAAAAAGATTGCTGAGGATGACTGAATCGGGTGAAATCGGTAATCTCCATGAATTGGAGAAAAACCTGAAGGCACTCCATAATGATTATTATGAAATGGAATGGACCTGGGCTGCCGGTCTGCTGGAGAAAACCCTGGACAAAAAACTGGAAGAGCTTTCCTGTGACGACCTTGTGGCCTTCATTTCGGAATGGAAGGAGTGTGTTACCGGCCTTGATAAACTGCTTTATGAAGACGCCCGCAAGGAATTCAGGCTGAGTGCCATGACAGGGTATGGTATGGACGGTGATAAGCAGGTCAGGGAGCAGGATTTTATCAAAGTCAGGGGAACCTTCGAAAAAAACAGATTTGTCACCGAAGTTGTTGAACATATCCGAAAAAAAAGCGAACTTGCCGAAACAATGATCAAACAAATAAGACAACTGCAATAATTTTAATGACGTAATAAAAATGAGAATCATCATCCAACCAGACTATGAATACCTGGCCCGGTGGACAGCCAGTTATATCGCCCGGAAAATAGAACTTTTCAGGCCAACGGCGCAAAAACCTTTTGTCCTGGGATTGCCCACCGGTTCCTCACCGCTGGGCGTTTACAGTGAACTCATCTCTCTCTATAAACTGGGGAGGGTCTCCTTCAAAAATGTGGTCACTTTCAATATGGATGAGTATGTGGGTCTCGATCCTGAACATCCGCAGAGCTACCATTGGTTTATGTGGTCCAATTTCTTCAACCATATTGACATACAGAAGGAGAATGTCAACATCCTCGACGGTCTGGCCACCGACATCGAGGCTGAGTGTGCGCGTTATGAGGAGATAATAAGGTCAGTAGGGGGGATCCATCTCTTCCTCGGTGGCATCGGTGTTGACGGGCACATTGCATTCAACGAGCCCGGATCTTCCCTCTCCAGCCGCACCCGGGCCAAAGAGTTGAACTATGATACCCGGCTGGTGAACTCAAGGTTTTTTGGAAACGATGTTTCGAAAGTCCCGAAACTGGCGCTGACGGTAGGCGTGGGAACTGTGATGGATGCCCGGGAGGTGCTGATTATTGTCAACGGCCATAACAAAGCCCGTGCCCTCCGCCACGTTGTGGAGGAGGGGGTCAGCCACATGTGGACTGCCAGCGCCCTGCAGCTCCATCCCCGCGCTATGATTGTATGTGACGAGGCAGCTACCTATGAACTGAAGGTGGGCACCTTTAAGCATTTCCTGGATATTGAAAAAGAAAACCTCGATGTTCAGAGCCTCTGGAAATCAGATCTGAAGTGGTAATGCAGCCGCATGACAGGAACCGATTCCCGCCGGTAACCCGGAGACTCAAAAAATCGTGGGCTGCAAAATAAAAATGCAAATTAAATCCTATATTTGCAGCGCCATAAGGCAAAAAGGGTCCCGTAGCTTAATTGGATAGAGCATCTGACTACGGATCAGAAGGTTGGGGATTCGAATTCCTCCGGGATCACAGAAAATCAGGCAGTTACAAAAAATTTTGTAGCTGCTTTTTTCTTTGTACAAACAATGTACAAGCAAGTCCGGCCATTCCCCCCGGGCGGGAAGTTATAAACATGATCCGTTTAATTTCTGATCCGCTGGCCGGTGGATCCAATAAAAAGCCCGGCGGGCATCGCTGCAGGCCGGGGCAAACATGGAAGGAACAGATCTTCTATTGCATCCCTTTTAAAACATTGGCTTTGAACATGAATGAATTCCTATCAAAGTCAGGCTTTTTAAGATCTTCTTCTAACTGGTTTTGCAGATCTTTAATTAATCTGTCCGCTTCATCCAGCTGGGCAGGAAAGGCAAAGTTGTTAGGAATAAAAGTTTTGAAAACTGCCCACCTTCCTTTATTCTGAATTTCACCTAACATGATCCCATCCCTGCACTTTGAAAGCAGATAGAAATTTTCGCCTTCCGGGTAAACTTGGCCGTTTGAAACGCCATTGTGAATAAAAAAGTGCTTCACCTTTTCAAGTGTTGTGTTCAGGTTCAGGTTCAGCCGTTCATTATACCGGCTAAAAAAGTGGGCATTATAAACGGCCAGTCCTTTCATACCGGCGCCGGTTTCATGTGGCATTACTTTAAATATCCTGATTCTATTGCCGACTGAATAATAAACAAGGCAGGTAAAAGATATTGATTCTTCACCTTTGTAAACTTCAGCAGCAATTTCTTTGTTAAATATCAGGATCCATTTGTTTTTTGAAGGGGTACGGAATTCAAAGCATTTATGAAAATCAGCTGTTTTGCTGATCTTATTTCTTCGCCTGGTTTTGTCGTATTCCTTACTTAATCGGTTTAAATACCGGGAAAGAATCAGTTGAAAATCATACGCAATATGGGTATGAATTTCTTCATCGGTCATGGTGGGCAGTATCATTACAGCCCCCCTTCTGCTTGTACGGTATGGCTTTGGAAAAATTCTTTTATGTGAAATAATGTGCTTAACTGATCCGGGGATGGTAATTCTTCTATGTTTAAGCGATAATCCCCGCCGTTTGCATGTACCAGCGCCGATAATAGCGCGCTGTTACTGTTTATCACTGCCTGGATCGCATCCGCACAACCGGCGGCGTTGGTGAAATCAAACAAATTTCTTAAATCTTGCTTTTCCATAGTACTGTTTTTTATTGGTTAATAATGATATAAATTAATCAAAAATGATAACTTTATTTCAAAGGTTATATTCCGGTGCATGTTCATTTACATTGTAATTTTTACTGTTTTCCCCTGGGGGCCTGTGATAACAGAAAATTTCACCTTCAGAATAGTTTCAAAGGTGTGGGCATGGATCAGTAAAACATCATCAAAATTCCCCTTTATCCATCGGCTGTAAGTTGGCAGTGATACCCCCAGCGCCTGGGCCAGTTCCTTTTGTGGTATTCCTGCCCGCCTTCGGGCCATTTCCAATATTTCCGCGTTGGTTATTTCCATGCCTCAAATATATAATAAATTTTCATTTTATATCAATTCTGATATAAGTTATTATTCCGGTTGTAACCTGGGGGCCGGATCGCTGCCCCCAGGTTCATGGAATTTGGTTATTCAATATTTGTAAGGGATGAATACAACCTTTGTAACAGAAAAACGCTTTCGGTTTTCGGCATTACAATTTCATTGATCACCGCGCTTTCCTGGTTGTCGCTTTTCGTTTTAATGTAGTGTGCCATCAGGGCCTGGTGCTTTGCCATCAAATCAAAAATTGCAGCGGCTAATTGCACCGGTTCCACCTTTGAAAACAAAGTTTCCAGTTCTTTGGTTACATTCTTTTTCATGTTCGAAATTTTAAGTTTTGCTGTAAAACAATTTTTCAAATTCATCGGGTTCCTGCCGTTCCCGAATCCCCAGCTTTGCACGGGAAACGGGATCCAGGCCATAAAGCTGCCCGATATCGCGTACATTCTTCGCCGCCTGGTTACGGATCGAAACCCAGGGGGCCACTTGTTCATAACCGGTTGCGGTTGTCATTACATGGCTGGCCGGATCCTTCAATTTTTCCACCGCTGTTTGATATACCCAAAGTTCAAAGCTGTAAATTGCGATCAAATTTAAATCTGAAGCAAACAGTTTCTTTTGTGCCATTATCAGGGTGGCGGCTTCCCTGAAGATCACCTTTGCGGGATCATCCAGCCAGGCGGGCGGATCGGGTACCTGTGTGATCGGTTCGCCGGTTATCTGGCCCTGCTTCATCCGATCGGCCCGGTATGATCCACGAAACTTTTTTAGTTGTGGATCCGTTGGAATTTTGCCTTTTAACATATCTTCATTTTTTAAAATTGTTTGTTTGTAACCACCCCCCCCGGCAACTGACAAAAAATATGCGTGCCTTAGGTGCGGTCGTGGAATCATTTCAAAAAGAGATTTAACCCCCTATCCCCCCCCCTCCAAACCCCTAACAATCATGGAAAAATCACTTAATTTTAAATTGTGAATTTTCAGCTTTTAAATGGCTAATTAGATTTTGTATGTTACCCAGGTGGAAATTAACCCGCCGGTAATTTTCCGGGAAGGCGGGATCAGAAATTTTTGTTCCTTTAATCGCTTCCTGGGAAGTTTTAACCATCCATTCAATCATAGAAATTTCAGTTTCCGTAAATGATTTTGAATAATTCAGGTTCCATTTGTTCCCCTTTTGGTAGTTATCAATTACAAACTGTGCAACTTCCCCGGCTATGTTCTTCCCGGTCACGGCTTCAATGCCTTTCAGGCCCGGATTGCCGTTTACTTCAATAACATAGGGTTTCCCCTTTTCGGGCTGGTTCCGCATGATATCCACCCCGGCAATATTCATCCGAAGGGCGCGGGCGCTTTTTATCGCCATTTCCTTTTCTTCATCGGTTAGGGTGGCTTTTTCACCGGATCCTGATAATGAATAATTGGATCGGAAATCATCGGCCAGGGCATACCGTTTATAAGCAAATAACTTGGGATCTTCTGCCATGCCCCCGATAACCCAAACCCTTAAATCATTGGCCGGTTCCCCGCTGTCCAGCTTCTGGGATAATACCAGATCCATTTTTGTATATTTCAATGCCCGAAGGGTTTGGCTGGCTTCGGTTTCATCCCGTACAAGGAAAACCCCGGCCCCCTGGCTGCCCTTCTGCAATTTCAGCACAAAGGGGAATCCGCCCACCGCTTCAATGGCTTCTTTGAAATCGGTCAGGTTGTGGGCCAGGATCTGTTTTGGTACCCGGATCCGGTGCCTGGAAAGGAATTGGCAGGTTTCAAATTTGTTTGAACATATCCCCAGGCCGAATTCTGAAGCGGTTGAAAAGATCCCCAAATTTTCAGATACATGTTTAACAACCGTTTGCCCATATTCAAAATCCCCCCCGCTGATCCGGGGTATAATCGCCGCGTATGTTTTTGCAGCAATCCGCTTGTTTTTTCCATCGGCTTCGTTCCCTTTCAGGTAAAGGCGATCATATCCGATTTTATCGGAAAGGTAGCAATAAAAGGCATCGGGCGCCATAACATCCGCTTCAAAATCCCGATCAGCGAATTCCTTTACCAGGCGGTTCTGTGATCCAGCGGACAAAATCAAAACCCTTTTCTTTTCTTCTTGTGCCATTGTGAAAAAATTTAAATTGTTAATAATTAAATGAATAACTGTGTTTTTAAACAATATGTTTAATTCTGTGAATTCCATAGATCTGAATTTACGCTTCCTTTTTTCGGTATGGTTTGAAGGTGGGCGGCTGGTTCCGGTTCCGGTTCCGGGGCGGTTGGTGGTGCCGTGCGATTCAGTTTGAAGGTTGAAAATTTCTTTTGAAGTACATTCCGGAAAATGGTTTCCGTTTTCGGGGCATCTTCCAGGCGGCAAATTATTTCATCATGTACGGAAAGGAAGGGGATATTATTCAGATAAAGGATCTGCCATACTTTCCGCATTAGTTTAACTTCGGTATTCTGTAAAAGCCATGCCAGGTTGCTATGTGGTTTCGCCTGGCTGTGTGGATTGGCGGGCAGTGGTTTTGATTTGAATTCATTTATCCAGGTGATCCATGAAGATTCACCAAACATGGCGGCCAGCTGATCACTTGGTTTTGAAAACAGAATTTCAAAAAATCGTTTCTTCCCCTGGTCGCGGGTTTCCAATCCGGCCATATTCTGCAGTTCGCAATAAATATCCCGGCCCTGATCAATCCAGCGGGAAAATTCATTATCCCCGATCTGATCTTTCAGGATCCGCCCCAACAAAAGGGGCTGCATTGTGGCAACATCGAAACCGGTTGTTTCCTGGCCCCCGATCAGGATATTTTGCCGGTATTCTGCATGGAAATTTGTAACCGGTGTATGGATCCGGCCGCAAAATTCATCCCGGCTAAAGAAAACATCTAAATAGCGATCCTTAAACTTCAGAAATGCATCAAAGTATAAAGTTGAAGGACTGCCCGGCTTTAGGGAAACGGCCCTTAAATGGCGTTTCATGGCCAAATAAAGGGGGTCATTGCTTTGGGGGGCGGGTTTGATATACCGGATATCCATTTCACCCGGCTGAAGGGCTTCATAGAAAAATACTTTGTTGCCGGTTTTGGCGCTGGTGCCTTCAGTAATCCGAAGTTCACCGGCAATAACAAGCGCTTCTATTTCGTGGGTGCGGTTGTGGCCGGGGTATGGAAAAAAGCGTTCAATTTCCGGGGTGCTGATATAAACCTTCAGATCTTTATCAATTCCTTTTAACCGGCTGCGATAAAACATCAGGGTTCTGATATAAACCATGAATTCCCGCGCTTGTGTGCTTATTTCCGTTTTCATTGATATTCAGTTATTTAACTGTGCTAATTTGCTGTATCACAGTATTTATTTCTAAACTGTGCTAACATGGTTTTTTTGATATCCTTTAATGTGCTGTGTATCATTTATTTAACTGTGCTAATTGACTGTGCTAACATTGTTTAAAATACTGTGTGTGCTAGAATGGTGCCGTATATTAGGCACCATTAGCACAGTTCAGCGCGCATGTATAAAAAGCGCTTCTGGTTCGTGCCGTTCCGTTTTCCCTGATCATATCCTTATTCAGGTAGTATGATAGAAAATCCCGCGCTTTGGTTTCCCCCACCTTTATACCCAGCTCCCCGCACGCGTCTTTAATTTGCTGTTTCAGATCCGCATACTTCAGTTTATCGTTTCTTCTAAAACTGGCTGCTAATATTTTTGTGTGGGTTTCGTATGATATCCCCGCCGGGGTAACTGAATTCTTTTTTTCCGCCGGGTGCCAGTCGGTCAGCTGGGGAAGGCCGGTTTCATCAATGGAAAACGCAAAGGGTAGGGGTTCCCGATCGCGACAAAATTCAGCTTCCACAACTGAAATATTTTCATCTTCGGGGGCTTTGGCTACGGTAAGGGTGGTTTCCGCCTTATTCACTAATTCGCTTCCCAGGTGGCCCCGCGCAAATTCGTTACCCTTATTTTCGTGCAGGATTACCAGTATATGGATCCCCAGTTCTTCAGTCCATTTCATCAGGTGGCTGGCGGTTGCGCTGGCCTGTTCTTCATCATTGATTGAAGTAACCAGATCGCGGATCCCATCAATAACCACAAACCCGATTCCGGGGATATTATAAAGCGCCGATTCAATCAGAAACAACCGTTCCGCCGGTGTGAATTTTCGCAAAGAAAAAACCCTGAAGCGGGCGGGATCTTCCGGCCGGGCCATCCGGGTAACGCGTTCCGCCATCCGCTGCGTATGAAAGGGGCTTTGTTCCGTATCAAAATATAGTACCGTTGTTTTACCTTCGGGCAGGATCCCCCGGATTGAATCCATTATTTCACCGTTGAAAACTGCGGCGGCCATCAAAATAGTGGCGGCAAATGATTTCCGGCTTTTCGCCTTCCCCTTCATTAGGCTGAAGTTCCCCAGGGTCGCAACATTGGCATAATAGCCCTTTCCGGGAAGTTCCAAACATGTAGGGGGTTCTGTCAGCTGATCGGAAAGGTTTATTTCTACGGCCCCCAGGATATCCAGGGCATTTTCTGAAGATAAGCCATCATCGGGCGCCCGAAAATGTGATTCCGCAATAACATTCACCCCCGCCGGATCCTTCAGGTTATCCATTTTTTACCGTGTTTTGGTGCAACTTTTTTTGTTCGTGCAGGCATTCCCGGTATGATCCAAAATAAGTTTCATCCCATTGGCTGCCGGGAAAGTCCAGGGCGTTACTGTTTGCTGGGATAACGGCGGTTTCCCTGGTTTGAATTTCAATCATCAGGCGCCATCTGCCGGTATTGTTAAAGGGGTGTTTTTTTGTATCTTTGTGGCTGTGTCGTGCGCCCGTGCCATTGTGCCGGGCTTTTTTATTCTGTTTCATGCCCCGGCCCTTTCCCGGCGCCTGGCCGACTGTGCCAGCTTTTCGGCTGCTTTTTGTTGCGGTGATACCTTTGGGATTGTTCGCGCCTGGATCCAGGTTAAAAGATCTTTGCGGGAAAAAACAAGGCGCTTCCCGATCCGGCTGGCCGGGATTTCGTTTAGGAATGAAAGTTTGTAAACCTGGGCTTTGGTAACGGGCAGCCCGTTTTCTTCCAGGAATTGAATTGCCTGGTCAATGGTCAGGGCATCGGGTAGTTTGGCGGGTGGTTCAGGTGGTTTGATCTTTCGAATTTCGGCCTTAAGTTCGGCCAGTTCGGAAAGGATCGCTTCAAATGGATTTTGTACCGTTATCATTGTACTGAATTTTAATGTTCGGTACAAAGATAAACAAGGAAAAACTTATAACAACATGATTATCAGGGTTTTAGGTAGATTTTCAATAATCTACTTTAATCTACTTTCCTTAATAAGCCATTCTGATAACTGTTTTATTCTTCCACTACCTTGAAGGTTTAGATTTTTAACTGTATCGGATTTTAAGTACGGCATGAATCCCGGATAATTTCCGAAATAACCAAAATATTCAATCATGGCCTGATATACAGTTTTAACATCAGGGTAATATCTAAACATCCCCGTTTCTTCTAATGCAAGGTATAAGGCTGCATAATCTTTGGTTTTGCACCCCTTCAATTCATCTTTAATCACTTTTGCCAGTTCTTTATTTTTCAAAAAGTCCGGAAAACTTAAAGGCATAGCGCCAGGATCTTCAAATTCATCAATAAATTCAGATATCAGATCATCGAAGTACTTTATATCCGGTTCCCGGTGATCCGCCGGAAAATGCTTCCTGAATTCGGTTACAAGCCCTTTGAAGTATTCGCGGTCAAATATCCCGGTATTCCGGTAATATTCGCGAAAATAGCTTTCAATGGCCTTAAATTCCATATAAAAAACATCGGCCAGGCTGTGGTGAATATCCCGTTCCCGCCGGTTGGGTATCGTGGATCCAGAATTAGGAAGACGGTCATTTACTGCCCCGGCGCCTCGGATCCACTTGGGCCAGTCCAGTCGTAAAAAATTGATACCCGGATTTATCAAAGGGTATGCCGCAAAAGGGATATCAAAGGGGTACAATTCTTTCAATGATTCGTGGTCAATGTCTGCCCGGCCCCGATCCTTCAGCTGCCGTTCCATCCAATTACTGAAATTATTTGCCATGATTTTTATTTTTTTTGTTCCTGGGTTGTGGTTTCGGATCCTTTGGAAAAGCTGTTAATTTTTTGGCATTTTTCTTCCGTTCTTCCTTTTCAAAGCTGGCCAGGTAGTTTTCTGTTGTTTTCAGGTCATTGTGCCCCAGGCTTTCCGATATGAAGGCAATATTTGCCCCCGATCGCTTCAGCACTGTGGCGTAACTGTGGCGGGCCGTGTATGTACTAAATGCCCCCAGGTTCAGTTTTTCGCCAATATCTTTTAACCTTCGGTTGGTTGCTGATATCAGATCCCTGTTTTTTTCCTTTATCTGCTTTGGGGTTTCACCCCCTTTTAAAACCGGGAAGATATAATTATCCGGCTGCGGATCATTCCCCCAGCGGTCAATTATCGTTTGCATTTCGGGGGTAATAAAAGCCTGGATCTTTGTCTTTTCTTTGGTAGTCCTTATGGTTTTTTGCCGGTACCATTCAATTTCACCGGCGGTTATATCTGAAAACTTCAGCTGGATCAGATCAATAAAATTTATACCATTGCACAAATAACTAAAAAACCATAAATCACGGGAAAATTCTGAATATTGGTTTTCTACCTTAAAATCAATTATCTGTTTGATCTGATTTATTGTAAGCGCCATTTTCCGCCCTTTCCCGGTTGGGATATTAAATCCGCCTTTTCCAAAGGGGTAATTCATCGCTTTAATGATACCCTTTGCCCTGGCTGCGTTCAGTATGGCCCGGATTGCCCGCATATGCATTCCAACGGTTGTAAAACTTTTGCCTTCTTTCTGTAAATAGGTTTGATATTCTTTAAGCCAGTCCTTTGTGATGGTTTTCACCGGGATATTTTCACCTTTGAACAAAACAATATTTTTCAAAACATTATCGTAATAAAGGCGGGATCCTTCCCGGCCTTCATCTTCCAGCGCTTCAATCTTTGCTTTAAACAGTTCATTTAATGTATCCCCGCTTCGCGCCTTTAAGCGGCTATTCAGATTTTCAAAACTGAATTCCCCGGTTTGGGCCAGTTCATGAACATGGTTTTTGATAAGTTCGAAACTGGATAAAAGATCCTTTCTGATTTCGCGTAATCGGGGGGCCTTTGAAGTTTCCAGTTCATTGATCCAATCGTATTCTGTTATCAATTTCCCGGTGTTGAATTCCCAGGTTTTGCGCTGGTATATTACCCGGATCCTTATTTTGTACAAACATCCACCGCTTTTCATTTCGGGGTTCGGGTATTCCCGGCGCTTGTCAATTACCGGTATCACGCTTATACCATCCTTTTGATAAATTGATAACATAATATTTCAGCCTTATTTCTGTACAAACAATGTACAAACATCTAGGGCAAATATAGGAAAATTAGTACAAACAAAGTAAAAAGCTGAAATTGTTTTAATATCTATTTATCAACAATTTAGGGTTAATTTGAAGGCATGGTAAAAAGTGGTAAAATACCTATAATTTGACTACGGATCAGAAGGTTGGGGATTCGAATTCCTCCGGGATCACAGAAAATCAGGCAGTTACAAAAAATTTTGTAGCTGCTTTTTTCTTTGTACAAACAATGTACAAGCAAGTCCGGCCATTCCCCCCGGGCGGGAAGTTATAAACATGATCCGTTTAATTTCTGATCCGCTGGCCGGTGGATCCAATAAAAAGCCCGGCGGGCATCGCTGCAGGCCGGGGCAAACATGGAAGGAACAGATCTTCTATTGCATCCCTTTTAAAACATTGGCTTTGAACATGAATGAATTCCTATCAAAGTCAGGCTTTTTAAGATCTTCTTCTAACTGGTTTTGCAGATCTTTAATTAATCTGTCCGCTTCATCCAGCTGGGCAGGAAAGGCAAAGTTGTTAGGAATAAAAGTTTTGAAAACTGCCCACCTTCCTTTATTCTGAATTTCACCTAACATGATCCCATCCCTGCACTTTGAAAGCAGATAGAAATTTTCGCCTTCCGGGTAAACTTGGCCGTTTGAAACGCCATTGTGAATAAAAAAGTGCTTCACCTTTTCAAGTGTTGTGTTCAGGTTCAGGTTCAGCCGTTCATTATACCGGCTAAAAAAGTGGGCATTATAAACGGCCAGTCCTTTCATACCGGCGCCGGTTTCATGTGGCATTACTTTAAATATCCTGATTCTATTGCCGACTGAATAATAAACAAGGCAGGTAAAAGATATTGATTCTTCACCTTTGTAAACTTCAGCAGCAATTTCTTTGTTAAATATCAGGATCCATTTGTTTTTTGAAGGGGTACGGAATTCAAAGCATTTATGAAAATCAGCTGTTTTGCTGATCTTATTTCTTCGCCTGGTTTTGTCGTATTCCTTACTTAATCGGTTTAAATACCGGGAAAGAATCAGTTGAAAATCATACGCAATATGGGTATGAATTTCTTCATCGGTCATGGTGGGCAGTATCATTACAGCCCCCCTTCTGCTTGTACGGTATGGCTTTGGAAAAATTCTTTTATGTGAAATAATGTGCTTAACTGATCCGGGGATGGTAATTCTTCTATGTTTAAGCGATAATCCCCGCCGTTTGCATGTACCAGCGCCGATAATAGCGCGCTGTTACTGTTTATCACTGCCTGGATCGCATCCGCACAACCGGCGGCGTTGGTGAAATCAAACAAATTTCTTAAATCTTGCTTTTCCATAGTACTGTTTTTTATTGGTTAATAATGATATAAATTAATCAAAAATGATAACTTTATTTCAAAGGTTATATTCCGGTGCATGTTCATTTACATTGTAATTTTTACTGTTTTCCCCTGGGGGCCTGTGATAACAGAAAATTTCACCTTCAGAATAGTTTCAAAGGTGTGGGCATGGATCAGTAAAACATCATCAAAATTCCCCTTTATCCATCGGCTGTAAGTTGGCAGTGATACCCCCAGCGCCTGGGCCAGTTCCTTTTGTGGTATTCCTGCCCGCCTTCGGGCCATTTCCAATATTTCCGCGTTGGTTATTTCCATGCCTCAAATATATAATAAATTTTCATTTTATATCAATTCTGATATAAGTTATTATTCCGGTTGTAACCTGGGGGCCGGATCGCTGCCCCCAGGTTCATGGAATTTGGTTATTCAATATTTGTAAGGGATGAATACAACCTTTGTAACAGAAAAACGCTTTCGGTTTTCGGCATTACAATTTCATTGATCACCGCGCTTTCCTGGTTGTCGCTTTTCGTTTTAATGTAGTGTGCCATCAGGGCCTGGTGCTTTGCCATCAAATCAAAAATTGCAGCGGCTAATTGCACCGGTTCCACCTTTGAAAACAAAGTTTCCAGTTCTTTGGTTACATTCTTTTTCATGTTCGAAATTTTAAGTTTTGCTGTAAAACAATTTTTCAAATTCATCGGGTTCCTGCCGTTCCCGAATCCCCAGCTTTGCACGGGAAACGGGATCCAGGCCATAAAGCTGCCCGATATCGCGTACATTCTTCGCCGCCTGGTTACGGATCGAAACCCAGGGGGCCACTTGTTCATAACCGGTTGCGGTTGTCATTACATGGCTGGCCGGATCCTTCAATTTTTCCACCGCTGTTTGATATACCCAAAGTTCAAAGCTGTAAATTGCGATCAAATTTAAATCTGAAGCAAACAGTTTCTTTTGTGCCATTATCAGGGTGGCGGCTTCCCTGAAGATCACCTTTGCGGGATCATCCAGCCAGGCGGGCGGATCGGGTACCTGTGTGATCGGTTCGCCGGTTATCTGGCCCTGCTTCATCCGATCGGCCCGGTATGATCCACGAAACTTTTTTAGTTGTGGATCCGTTGGAATTTTGCCTTTTAACATATCTTCATTTTTTAAAATTGTTTGTTTGTAACCACCCCCCCCGGCAACTGACAAAAAATATGCGTGCCTTAGGTGCGGTCGTGGAATCATTTCAAAAAGAGATTTAACCCCCTATCCCCCCCCCTCCAAACCCCTAACAATCATGGAAAAATCACTTAATTTTAAATTGTGAATTTTCAGCTTTTAAATGGCTAATTAGATTTTGTATGTTACCCAGGTGGAAATTAACCCGCCGGTAATTTTCCGGGAAGGCGGGATCAGAAATTTTTGTTCCTTTAATCGCTTCCTGGGAAGTTTTAACCATCCATTCAATCATAGAAATTTCAGTTTCCGTAAATGATTTTGAATAATTCAGGTTCCATTTGTTCCCCTTTTGGTAGTTATCAATTACAAACTGTGCAACTTCCCCGGCTATGTTCTTCCCGGTCACGGCTTCAATGCCTTTCAGGCCCGGATTGCCGTTTACTTCAATAACATAGGGTTTCCCCTTTTCGGGCTGGTTCCGCATGATATCCACCCCGGCAATATTCATCCGAAGGGCGCGGGCGCTTTTTATCGCCATTTCCTTTTCTTCATCGGTTAGGGTGGCTTTTTCACCGGATCCTGATAATGAATAATTGGATCGGAAATCATCGGCCAGGGCATACCGTTTATAAGCAAATAACTTGGGATCTTCTGCCATGCCCCCGATAACCCAAACCCTTAAATCATTGGCCGGTTCCCCGCTGTCCAGCTTCTGGGATAATACCAGATCCATTTTTGTATATTTCAATGCCCGAAGGGTTTGGCTGGCTTCGGTTTCATCCCGTACAAGGAAAACCCCGGCCCCCTGGCTGCCCTTCTGCAATTTCAGCACAAAGGGGAATCCGCCCACCGCTTCAATGGCTTCTTTGAAATCGGTCAGGTTGTGGGCCAGGATCTGTTTTGGTACCCGGATCCGGTGCCTGGAAAGGAATTGGCAGGTTTCAAATTTGTTTGAACATATCCCCAGGCCGAATTCTGAAGCGGTTGAAAAGATCCCCAAATTTTCAGATACATGTTTAACAACCGTTTGCCCATATTCAAAATCCCCCCCGCTGATCCGGGGTATAATCGCCGCGTATGTTTTTGCAGCAATCCGCTTGTTTTTTCCATCGGCTTCGTTCCCTTTCAGGTAAAGGCGATCATATCCGATTTTATCGGAAAGGTAGCAATAAAAGGCATCGGGCGCCATAACATCCGCTTCAAAATCCCGATCAGCGAATTCCTTTACCAGGCGGTTCTGTGATCCAGCGGACAAAATCAAAACCCTTTTCTTTTCTTCTTGTGCCATTGTGAAAAAATTTAAATTGTTAATAATTAAATGAATAACTGTGTTTTTAAACAATATGTTTAATTCTGTGAATTCCATAGATCTGAATTTACGCTTCCTTTTTTCGGTATGGTTTGAAGGTGGGCGGCTGGTTCCGGTTCCGGTTCCGGGGCGGTTGGTGGTGCCGTGCGATTCAGTTTGAAGGTTGAAAATTTCTTTTGAAGTACATTCCGGAAAATGGTTTCCGTTTTCGGGGCATCTTCCAGGCGGCAAATTATTTCATCATGTACGGAAAGGAAGGGGATATTATTCAGATAAAGGATCTGCCATACTTTCCGCATTAGTTTAACTTCGGTATTCTGTAAAAGCCATGCCAGGTTGCTATGTGGTTTCGCCTGGCTGTGTGGATTGGCGGGCAGTGGTTTTGATTTGAATTCATTTATCCAGGTGATCCATGAAGATTCACCAAACATGGCGGCCAGCTGATCACTTGGTTTTGAAAACAGAATTTCAAAAAATCGTTTCTTCCCCTGGTCGCGGGTTTCCAATCCGGCCATATTCTGCAGTTCGCAATAAATATCCCGGCCCTGATCAATCCAGCGGGAAAATTCATTATCCCCGATCTGATCTTTCAGGATCCGCCCCAACAAAAGGGGCTGCATTGTGGCAACATCGAAACCGGTTGTTTCCTGGCCCCCGATCAGGATATTTTGCCGGTATTCTGCATGGAAATTTGTAACCGGTGTATGGATCCGGCCGCAAAATTCATCCCGGCTAAAGAAAACATCTAAATAGCGATCCTTAAACTTCAGAAATGCATCAAAGTATAAAGTTGAAGGACTGCCCGGCTTTAGGGAAACGGCCCTTAAATGGCGTTTCATGGCCAAATAAAGGGGGTCATTGCTTTGGGGGGCGGGTTTGATATACCGGATATCCATTTCACCCGGCTGAAGGGCTTCATAGAAAAATACTTTGTTGCCGGTTTTGGCGCTGGTGCCTTCAGTAATCCGAAGTTCACCGGCAATAACAAGCGCTTCTATTTCGTGGGTGCGGTTGTGGCCGGGGTATGGAAAAAAGCGTTCAATTTCCGGGGTGCTGATATAAACCTTCAGATCTTTATCAATTCCTTTTAACCGGCTGCGATAAAACATCAGGGTTCTGATATAAACCATGAATTCCCGCGCTTGTGTGCTTATTTCCGTTTTCATTGATATTCAGTTATTTAACTGTGCTAATTTGCTGTATCACAGTATTTATTTCTAAACTGTGCTAACATGGTTTTTTTGATATCCTTTAATGTGCTGTGTATCATTTATTTAACTGTGCTAATTGACTGTGCTAACATTGTTTAAAATACTGTGTGTGCTAGAATGGTGCCGTATATTAGGCACCATTAGCACAGTTCAGCGCGCATGTATAAAAAGCGCTTCTGGTTCGTGCCGTTCCGTTTTCCCTGATCATATCCTTATTCAGGTAGTATGATAGAAAATCCCGCGCTTTGGTTTCCCCCACCTTTATACCCAGCTCCCCGCACGCGTCTTTAATTTGCTGTTTCAGATCCGCATACTTCAGTTTATCGTTTCTTCTAAAACTGGCTGCTAATATTTTTGTGTGGGTTTCGTATGATATCCCCGCCGGGGTAACTGAATTCTTTTTTTCCGCCGGGTGCCAGTCGGTCAGCTGGGGAAGGCCGGTTTCATCAATGGAAAACGCAAAGGGTAGGGGTTCCCGATCGCGACAAAATTCAGCTTCCACAACTGAAATATTTTCATCTTCGGGGGCTTTGGCTACGGTAAGGGTGGTTTCCGCCTTATTCACTAATTCGCTTCCCAGGTGGCCCCGCGCAAATTCGTTACCCTTATTTTCGTGCAGGATTACCAGTATATGGATCCCCAGTTCTTCAGTCCATTTCATCAGGTGGCTGGCGGTTGCGCTGGCCTGTTCTTCATCATTGATTGAAGTAACCAGATCGCGGATCCCATCAATAACCACAAACCCGATTCCGGGGATATTATAAAGCGCCGATTCAATCAGAAACAACCGTTCCGCCGGTGTGAATTTTCGCAAAGAAAAAACCCTGAAGCGGGCGGGATCTTCCGGCCGGGCCATCCGGGTAACGCGTTCCGCCATCCGCTGCGTATGAAAGGGGCTTTGTTCCGTATCAAAATATAGTACCGTTGTTTTACCTTCGGGCAGGATCCCCCGGATTGAATCCATTATTTCACCGTTGAAAACTGCGGCGGCCATCAAAATAGTGGCGGCAAATGATTTCCGGCTTTTCGCCTTCCCCTTCATTAGGCTGAAGTTCCCCAGGGTCGCAACATTGGCATAATAGCCCTTTCCGGGAAGTTCCAAACATGTAGGGGGTTCTGTCAGCTGATCGGAAAGGTTTATTTCTACGGCCCCCAGGATATCCAGGGCATTTTCTGAAGATAAGCCATCATCGGGCGCCCGAAAATGTGATTCCGCAATAACATTCACCCCCGCCGGATCCTTCAGGTTATCCATTTTTTACCGTGTTTTGGTGCAACTTTTTTTGTTCGTGCAGGCATTCCCGGTATGATCCAAAATAAGTTTCATCCCATTGGCTGCCGGGAAAGTCCAGGGCGTTACTGTTTGCTGGGATAACGGCGGTTTCCCTGGTTTGAATTTCAATCATCAGGCGCCATCTGCCGGTATTGTTAAAGGGGTGTTTTTTTGTATCTTTGTGGCTGTGTCGTGCGCCCGTGCCATTGTGCCGGGCTTTTTTATTCTGTTTCATGCCCCGGCCCTTTCCCGGCGCCTGGCCGACTGTGCCAGCTTTTCGGCTGCTTTTTGTTGCGGTGATACCTTTGGGATTGTTCGCGCCTGGATCCAGGTTAAAAGATCTTTGCGGGAAAAAACAAGGCGCTTCCCGATCCGGCTGGCCGGGATTTCGTTTAGGAATGAAAGTTTGTAAACCTGGGCTTTGGTAACGGGCAGCCCGTTTTCTTCCAGGAATTGAATTGCCTGGTCAATGGTCAGGGCATCGGGTAGTTTGGCGGGTGGTTCAGGTGGTTTGATCTTTCGAATTTCGGCCTTAAGTTCGGCCAGTTCGGAAAGGATCGCTTCAAATGGATTTTGTACCGTTATCATTGTACTGAATTTTAATGTTCGGTACAAAGATAAACAAGGAAAAACTTATAACAACATGATTATCAGGGTTTTAGGTAGATTTTCAATAATCTACTTTAATCTACTTTCCTTAATAAGCCATTCTGATAACTGTTTTATTCTTCCACTACCTTGAAGGTTTAGATTTTTAACTGTATCGGATTTTAAGTACGGCATGAATCCCGGATAATTTCCGAAATAACCAAAATATTCAATCATGGCCTGATATACAGTTTTAACATCAGGGTAATATCTAAACATCCCCGTTTCTTCTAATGCAAGGTATAAGGCTGCATAATCTTTGGTTTTGCACCCCTTCAATTCATCTTTAATCACTTTTGCCAGTTCTTTATTTTTCAAAAAGTCCGGAAAACTTAAAGGCATAGCGCCAGGATCTTCAAATTCATCAATAAATTCAGATATCAGATCATCGAAGTACTTTATATCCGGTTCCCGGTGATCCGCCGGAAAATGCTTCCTGAATTCGGTTACAAGCCCTTTGAAGTATTCGCGGTCAAATATCCCGGTATTCCGGTAATATTCGCGAAAATAGCTTTCAATGGCCTTAAATTCCATATAAAAAACATCGGCCAGGCTGTGGTGAATATCCCGTTCCCGCCGGTTGGGTATCGTGGATCCAGAATTAGGAAGACGGTCATTTACTGCCCCGGCGCCTCGGATCCACTTGGGCCAGTCCAGTCGTAAAAAATTGATACCCGGATTTATCAAAGGGTATGCCGCAAAAGGGATATCAAAGGGGTACAATTCTTTCAATGATTCGTGGTCAATGTCTGCCCGGCCCCGATCCTTCAGCTGCCGTTCCATCCAATTACTGAAATTATTTGCCATGATTTTTATTTTTTTTGTTCCTGGGTTGTGGTTTCGGATCCTTTGGAAAAGCTGTTAATTTTTTGGCATTTTTCTTCCGTTCTTCCTTTTCAAAGCTGGCCAGGTAGTTTTCTGTTGTTTTCAGGTCATTGTGCCCCAGGCTTTCCGATATGAAGGCAATATTTGCCCCCGATCGCTTCAGCACTGTGGCGTAACTGTGGCGGGCCGTGTATGTACTAAATGCCCCCAGGTTCAGTTTTTCGCCAATATCTTTTAACCTTCGGTTGGTTGCTGATATCAGATCCCTGTTTTTTTCCTTTATCTGCTTTGGGGTTTCACCCCCTTTTAAAACCGGGAAGATATAATTATCCGGCTGCGGATCATTCCCCCAGCGGTCAATTATCGTTTGCATTTCGGGGGTAATAAAAGCCTGGATCTTTGTCTTTTCTTTGGTAGTCCTTATGGTTTTTTGCCGGTACCATTCAATTTCACCGGCGGTTATATCTGAAAACTTCAGCTGGATCAGATCAATAAAATTTATACCATTGCACAAATAACTAAAAAACCATAAATCACGGGAAAATTCTGAATATTGGTTTTCTACCTTAAAATCAATTATCTGTTTGATCTGATTTATTGTAAGCGCCATTTTCCGCCCTTTCCCGGTTGGGATATTAAATCCGCCTTTTCCAAAGGGGTAATTCATCGCTTTAATGATACCCTTTGCCCTGGCTGCGTTCAGTATGGCCCGGATTGCCCGCATATGCATTCCAACGGTTGTAAAACTTTTGCCTTCTTTCTGTAAATAGGTTTGATATTCTTTAAGCCAGTCCTTTGTGATGGTTTTCACCGGGATATTTTCACCTTTGAACAAAACAATATTTTTCAAAACATTATCGTAATAAAGGCGGGATCCTTCCCGGCCTTCATCTTCCAGCGCTTCAATCTTTGCTTTAAACAGTTCATTTAATGTATCCCCGCTTCGCGCCTTTAAGCGGCTATTCAGATTTTCAAAACTGAATTCCCCGGTTTGGGCCAGTTCATGAACATGGTTTTTGATAAGTTCGAAACTGGATAAAAGATCCTTTCTGATTTCGCGTAATCGGGGGGCCTTTGAAGTTTCCAGTTCATTGATCCAATCGTATTCTGTTATCAATTTCCCGGTGTTGAATTCCCAGGTTTTGCGCTGGTATATTACCCGGATCCTTATTTTGTACAAACATCCACCGCTTTTCATTTCGGGGTTCGGGTATTCCCGGCGCTTGTCAATTACCGGTATCACGCTTATACCATCCTTTTGATAAATTGATAACATAATATTTCAGCCTTATTTCTGTACAAACAATGTACAAACATCTAGGGCAAATATAGGAAAATTAGTACAAACAAAGTAAAAAGCTGAAATTGTTTTAATATCTATTTATCAACAATTTAGGGTTAATTTGAAGGCATGGTAAAAAGTGGTAAAATACCTATAATTTGACTACGGATCAGAAGGTTGGGGATTCGAATTCCTCCGGGATCACAAGACAATAAACAGATTATCAAGGGCTTCAGAAATGAAGCCCTTTCTTTTTTCTTGTATTTTCACCGGTATATGGCTATATTTGACAGTATAATTTTTTACATTGTTGTCAGGTAAACCGACGAATGATTTTTTTTATCTCGCAAGCCGTTGTTTCAACAACAGCATTTTCCATATTCCCAATCTCATCTTTAATCACATAGATTAATTTTGAATTATCGGGTTATCCAAGTTGTTCTAAATAGCTCTGTTTAGGGGCTTTAGTGGATTATTCGCACCATACTCCATGCCTTATTTTCTTTTTTGTTTCTATTGAAAAATTACCTATATTGTAATAGATTACGAACTAATAAACCAGATTCAAATGAAACCACTGAGATTTGCTCTGTTAATCCTGACTGTATTCGCTTTGACAGCATGTATCGAAGATATCACGGAATCTATCGAAGATATCACGGAATCTGTCGAAGATGTAGCAGATTCAGCAACCGACCTGATGGAGGAAATTAATGATATCTCCCGCCATGTGGATGAAAAGCTGGAGACCGGGCAAATAACCGAGGAAGTGGCTGACCTGATCGACGGGCGGTTATCCAGTATTGCCGATATACTGGAATCCACTCTTCAGAATTCGGGGGGATATATCTTCGACCGGTTGGATGGTTCGGTTGACAATGCTTTCAGTGAACTGGACAAACTGCTGGATCATTTGCTGGAAGAGGTTATGGGAAATTGTGTCCCCAAAATCATCAACCAGATCGGATCACAGATGCAACTCCAGATCAATACCATTGCAGCCGCGGCAGAAGATCTGGTCATTGTTACAGCCGGCCAGACCGTCTATGTGATGGATAAAGCCTTCAACGGGCTGATCATATTGATATCCATCATTATCCTCGCCATCGGGTTGATCGTTTTCGCAATAATTTTTTTGAAAAAGGGACGTAAACTGACCGGGGCCAATTACATCGGAGTAGGACTTCTCGCGATTTTTCTCGCCTTTTTCTTTGTCCTGGCGCTCTCCCCTTCAGTCAGGGGAAAGGTACTGACCGGCTTTAATTTTGGCACCGCCCTGGATATAAAGGAAATTACTCCGACAATTACCACAGTCATACCTGAAAATATTGAATTGGGCAAGACAAAAAGAATCTATATCTATGGTAAGCATCTGAACAAACTCGAAAATATTCAGGTAAAACTTATCCGTGGAGGGACTGAAAAATTCAAATTTCCCCAGGGCACCCTGATTGTAAATACTAGCAACCGCATTGTGCTGGGCAACCTGGATCAGGAATTAAAATGGACCTATCCAAAGTACCCATTATTTAGGGATGCTATGGACCGGGAAGGTGTTTTTCTGAATATTCCGGAAAACCAGGTCATCCAGGTTAACAAATCGTTGAATGCAGCCCGTTTCCCTGAAATAAAACCTGTCTCCCCGCAGGAAAATCAGCCCGTTTCCGGCATGACTGGCACGGGTATCCGCCAGGCCATCAACAGGACGCCGGCCAGTCCAATCACGAGAATAGGGATTGACAAAATAATCCGGCAGCGGGAAGAGGTCACCATCAGCAAGCTCGGGCAAGTGAAATCAGAACAATACCTGTTAAAACTCAAAAATTTCTTTTTCAACCACTACAAGATTGCGGAAGGGGATTACGGACTGGTGGTATTCAGTGACACCACCCTGATTGAATCTTCCCAGTTTGTGACTGTCACCAATCCTCCACCACCCGCTCCCGATCCTGATATTTTTATTATGGGGATGAGCTGGTCGGACGGACTAATTCCCGTTGCGGGTCACGATGCCACACTTGATATAAAGTTGGGCTTCTCGCACCCTGAACAGATCGCAAGTAGCTTCAGAGTCAGGGTATACACCGTTCCCCCGGCAGTAGATTTTCTGGTCGAGGTTCCGATGGGTAGAATTGCAGCAGCTTATTCCGGAAACCAGGTGGTAGTCACCACAAGATCTTTCACGGTTGACAAGCCGGGAAACTATACGTTCAAGTGCTCTGTGGATGATCGGAATGATATTCGCGAAACCTCTGAAACCAACAATACCTATAATGAAAATCTAGATGTCGGGGAATATTTATATGACGTCGTTCTGGATCATTTTTCCTTTGAGTTATTTGAGTCTATGGATGCAATGAATCTGGTATATTCTGTTCAGGTGGATGCTGGTGAATTTCCGACTGTTCCTTGTTTGGGAAAGATAACGCAAACCGGGAGTACGATGCTTACGCCGCTAAACTGCAAATTCAATCTGACGGGGATGCGTATAGGTGAAACCATTATGCTTACCTTTCATCCGGATGTGGTATTATCTAAAGACGAATGGTTCCCTTCATGGCATAGTGACCTGCAGAGTGAATCCTTTATAACGACATTAGACTCCGATACGTCACAGAAGCCTATATTGAAAATGGGCAGAGATTATACCTTCCGCGGATTAATGACCATAACCCCAAGGAAATCCAATTGATTTTCCCCGTCCGGAATTTGTGTAAAAAGATATGTGTTTAAAAATTATTGCTTTGTAATGGTTCTCAATGTGAAATACATGCAATATCCTTGAGTTTTATTTTTGAGGCTATTGTCCCTTTTCAGCGGTCGCAAAGAATAGCTTCGCAATTTCATTCTGGTTGGTGCATAAATGATGCATGGATATTTCATGATTTTGCAATTGACTGCATTATAATATGTTATAATCTCTCAAGATCCAGATACGAATAATCAAAACCGTTGGTCTCATCGTGGTGGTCTTCGCGATTCAGCACTTTCCACAGCGAGTAATCGATGTCAGGAAACCATGTATCCGCATCGAAAGGTTTGTGAACCAGGGTCAGGTAAAGGCGGTGCGCCAGCGGAAAAAACTGCCGGTATACCAAACCGCCGCCGATCACAAAGGCTTCCTCTTCGTTTATCACCCGGTCAAGTGCTTCCTGAACTGAAAAGACAATTTCACAACCCGGGAAATCATCCTGCGGATTGTCGGTAATCACGATATTCCTCCTTTTGGGCAAAGGCCACCGGGGAAGCGAAAGAAGAGTATTCCTGCCCATGATCACGGGATGGCCGGTGGTTATCCTTTTAAACCGTTTCAGGTCATCGGGAAGGTGAAACAACAATTCGTTGTTTTTGCCGATGGCAAAATTTTCAGCGATGGCCACAATAATTGAAATGTTGGACATGAAAACAGGTGTTAGAAAATAATATCAGACTAAAAGATATTGGACTTATACCAGCGTTCCGGATTGAAAACAGAAATCATTAAAGACTGAAGCCTTGCGACCCGGTTTTTTCAAACTGCGACTTTCCCGGGGATATGGGGATGTGCCTGGTAATTTACCAGTTCGAAATCCCCGAACCGGAAGCCGAAGATGTCGCGGATATCGGGGTTGATCCTCATTTTGGGGAGGGGCAGGGGTTGCCGGGTAAGCTGCAGTTTTACCTGTTCCAGGTGGTTGGTGTAGATGTGTACGTCGCCGCCGGTCCACACGAAATCGCCGGGCCGGTAACTGGTGACCTGCGCCATCATCAGGGTGAGCAGGGCATAGGAAGCTATGTTAAAGGGCACTCCCAGGAAAACGTCGCAACTGCGTTGGTAGAGCTGGCAGGAGAGTTTTCCTCCGGCAACGTAAAACTGGAAAAGAAGGTGGCAGGGAGGAAGGTTCATCTTATGAAGGTCGCCGACATTCCAGGCGCTGACGATATGCCGGCGGGAATCGGGATTCTCCTTCAGGGAGCGCACCACTTCGCTGATCTGGTCAATGTGCCGGCTGTCGGTGGATTCCCAGTTACGCCACTGCGCTCCGTAAACTGGCCCCAGGTTGCCCGCTTCATCGGCCCATTCATTCCATATGCGGACTCCGTTTTCCTGCAGATATTTTACGTTGGTATCCCCTTTCAGAAACCATAGCAGTTCGTGGATGATCGATTTCAAGTGGAGCTTTTTGGTGGTGAGCACCGGAAATCCCTCTTCCAGGTTAAAACGCATCTGATGGCCGAAGATACTTAGGGTGCCCGTTCCTGTGCGGTCTTCTTTCGGCGTTCCTGTTCTCAGGATGGTATCCAGCAACTCTAAATATTGCTTCATGCGGTCAAAGATAAACTTTTTGTCAGCATCCTCCCCTGACGGTGACCACTTCTCTTTTTACGGGTGCCGAACGGCTCTTCATGGCGGCCTCCATTTCCAACATTTTCCGGGCAGCATTGGTCCGGTAATTATAAATGTTGAGGAGCTGTTTTCCGGAACCTGCTTCAGGAATCTCCGGTTCAAAGAATAATTTTCTGAATTCCTCAGCAGACTCACTGAGGATCATATTTTCGGAATCCCCCGCGAATTTCGCTTTCAGGCAGGCCATCCGAACCAGCGTGTCGTCGTCGGCATAAAAAATATTGGTCCGCAGTTTCTGGTTGAAAATGGCCTTGTTCTGCCGTTCCAGCATCTGGTCAAAGGGAATGTTGATGGCCATGGGGAGGTGCCATTCCTCATAAGCTTCGGCAGGCCGCACGTCAATAACGTTCAGGGCGTAAAAGTTGTTGACGATATCATCGGCCAGCTTATCGGCGGGGATCTCCTTGAAAACGCAGCTCTGCTGCCGTTTTGCCTTTGCAATCTGCATATTGATGATGTCCTCTTTCCCGGGAAGAAATGCAACAATGCCCAAAACCACAAAGAGAGTGGCTATCGCCAATGCGTATTTGTTCTTCATTCCGGGTTCAAGCACATTTTTTCTTTTGTTGACGCGGTTTTCGATATACCAGGTGGCGATAAAGGCGGCGACAGCAACGGCAGCCAGAAGAAATCCGAAGAGGATATCGCTCATTCCGAAATATTCGGAAATTTTGATCTGGCCCAGGTTGTTAGCATGGTACATTTTTTCGAGCAGGGGAAAACCTTCAATGAAGGCGAACACCCCAAGGATACTTCCGCCGACGAAAGCCAGCGCGTCGAGTTTGCCGATGGCCATGGCACATACGCTGGTGCCAGGACAAAATCCACCGATGATAAATCCCACGCCCATGATGGCCCCGCCGATCAGGGCGGAGTTAATGAAGGCCGGGTTGACATAAATGACGCTGGTGTCGAGAAGGCCGAAATGGCCCAGCAGCAGGACTCCTGCCATGGCAGTGACCCCTGCGGTGAAGAAGACCCGGAGAACAGTGAAATCATAGCCATAGAAAAGGCCTACCAGTTTTTTCGTTGTGGAGAAGCCGGCCTGCTCGAGGACAAATCCAAAGGCGACACCGATGGCCAGGGCGATTACCAGGCCAAATTCCTCACTGATGATATAAGGTACTAATGGTCCCATATTGCTCCTATTTAAGCCACAGTTTTCTGAAGAAATATGCCAATCCGTATGCGGCTCCGAAAATAGCCGCCATGGTGAGAATTCCTCCCAGGGAAAGAACTGCCATCCCGCTGAGAGCCGCTCCGCTGGTGCACCCTCTGCCTACCTGTGACCCGAATCCGAAGAGAGCGCCCCCGAGTATGGCCGTCACAACCCGCAGCGTATTGGTCACCCGCGGCCCTTTTTCGAGTTTCAGCCCGACCCGGTTGCCGATAACCCCTGAGAAAAATCCCCCGATGATAACTCCGATCACCTCAAAGACCAGGAAATTCTTCCAGGGACCTCCCGGGTTGTCTTTGGCAAAACCAGTATAGAAAGCGGTATTCTCCGCGTGTTGCGGGGCAAAGGTTTCCACCGAAGCGATGACAACACTCTTGAAAGCGCCGCTTGCTCCAAGACCGCGTCCCGATATATAAATGGTCGCCAGCAGGACCAAACCCAGCAGAAATCCTGCCAGGTAAGGGTTCATGTAAGGTTTTGGCTTTGTCATATCCTGATATTTGTTGAATGTTATTATTCTATTTATTGCGCGAAAATATCTGGCAGTCAGACCCTTTCATTTTTTACCCGACAACCTATCTGTCAACCTGCCCGTCAACCTTTGCCTCATCGACCGGTTCATCCTCGTCCTCCTCCAACTCCTCGTACCCAGTAATCATGGCTTCGATATTGGAAGTGGGTGTCCGGCCTGTCGTTGTCATGTAGACATGAACAACCAGGAAGGCCATCAGTAAAAAAGCTCCTAGGGTATGCCAAAAGGCCACGGTTCCGAGAGGGATGTCACTAATCACCACGATATCGTTCTTATCGAGGGATTTGTGGAACATGTACACAATCCCCGATAAAACGGTGAGGGGAATCAGCACAAGTTTAAAACCAAGGTAGACCAGTCGCTGCAACGGATTCAGCTTCTGTAATCCTGATTTTTTTGTCGGGTGCGGCTCTCCCCGGAACATCCCCCTGGTGTAAAACCTGATCTGGTCGGCCAGTTTATGGGTGGTGGGAATGTACTGCCTCCATTCTCCGGTGACCAGATGCCAGAATATTGCGAAAATGATCAGTCCGATCAACATCCAGGAGGCGACTCTGTGGAATCGGGCGGCATGCTCAAATCCAAGCACACGAAAGGAACCGTGAACTTCAAATCCCGTAAACGCGAGGAAAATGATCAGGCCAGCCTGTGACCAGTGCCAGAATCGCTCAAATCCCTTATAAACATATTCTCTTTTCATGATGACATTGTTTTTAGGGTTCGGTAATTGTGTCGATGGAACTCTTTTTCCTCCGGGAGGTTGCCAGAATCCTGAACAGCGCATGGACGAAGACTCCGCCCAGGCATGTCACAATGATGAAAATCCCGAATATGTCGAGAGGTCTGTTGTGGTCCCTTCCGGGGAGGTAGAATCCGGCAAGGTTTTCCAGTCTGCCGTTTGAGCGTGTATGGCATTCAGCACATCCGACGGTTTTTTCCTTGGGGGCGACCATATGGTTCACAGGCCAGTACATGATGGTTTCGACAAAGTCGTATTGCCCGCTGAAGGGGAGGCCTACCCTGGCCATTCCTGCTGCAGCAGCCGTATTCCAGTTAAAATCTTTCCAGTAGGCGCTGTCCCCTTTGTTGAGTGAGAATAGCTTGGGCTGGATAAGTGTTTTGTAGACTTTATCATAAATTTGATCTCCGGTGTTGATCTTAACGGGAAATATTTTCGAATCCTTATTGTCATGGCTTCCAAAGAGGGTGTTCATTTTCACGGGAACTTCCCTGATGGTGTCCCCAAGCATATAATGATCGGCAGTACCGTTAAACCAGATGTAATCGGGTTTCAAATTTTTAGCCCACCGGAAAGTTCCCTTGATAGACAGGTATTCGGAAGTACTGTCGCTATTAAATTCCCGGTACGGTTCCCCGTTGCGCAATTTTCCGGCATCCGACCATTTCCAATCCATTTTGGTTGCATTTGCTTTCGCATACAAAGGGATATGGCAGGCCTGGCAGGATACTTTTGCATTGTGGCGGTTTAGCAGGTCATCGAAATGAGGGGTACCGGTGTGACAATCCTCACAGGTGGCCCTGTTGTAATTCTCCGATGAAACGGAGTAGAGTTTTCCTTTGATCTGGTGATTCTCAGCATTATGACAGGCAACGCATGACATGTTCATCCCATTGGAAGCCATATGGACATCAAGATCCCGGTCACAGGAAAGCTGGGCTTCCTCGAGGTCCCCGTGCTTCACATTGTTGCCGCCACCGCTGTAAAAATGGCAGCTTCCACAGTTGATGCGTTCCGGATTGCCGACACTCTGGGCTACTTTGGTGAGATTTACGTTCCGGTCGGGATACCCCGACATGGAGGCCCCTTTCATATACTCCTCACTGTTGTCGTGGCACACCATGCAGTCCACATTCCGTGCATTGTTGAAGTCGAAATGGTCGTCGGTCATGCCAAACCCGATATGGCAGGCGGCACAGGCCAGCTCGTTGGACTGCGCGCCCAGGCAGAAATTGTTAAGCACGTTTTTTTTTCCTGCGGCAGTAATACCCCTCCCTTCGACATAAGAAACCCGTTCCCAGTTCCAGTGGGCGGAATTCATCACTTCGCGATGCCTTTCAGTATGACAACTGTTGCACGCTTCGGTAACCTCCTGGGGCGAAGCAAATTTTTTCTGCAATGCAGAAAGTTTGCTGTGATCGATTGAAGAAACGGGTGTAACGGAATACTCCTGTTTAAGCTTCTCCAGCTTCAGGTTGTAATATTCCTCTTCACCGCTGAACCATCTGATGAAGGTTAAAACAGCGATCACAAAAACAATGACGCCAATAATCGTCTTTTTCATTCCTGTGGGTTCAAATTATTTACTTCGTTTATACACGGTGGTTTACCCGGAATCCTTTCTGTAACAGGCATTGCCAGTTTAAAATTTCCGGATTTGCTCCTGTTTATTTAGTTCCAACTGCTTTCCCGTTCTGCTGCTGCTGCTTTCCAGACCGGAATGACCTCTTTCAGGAAGAGGGCTTTTTCTTCCCTAAATTTCTTCATGTCGAGACCGATAAACTCCTGTGCTTTGGCTTTTGTGGAGATGTCGGGGTAGGGGATTTCCCCGTTAAATCCGAGGGAGGAGAGCAACCTGGCCAGTTTCAGCCGGGTTTCCTGTGCAATGTTCAACCCTGCCGTCACGATTCTGCCACATTCAACGGGAGCGTGGAATGATCCGCCATGCGAGGCTGCCACATAATCCCATCTCCATTGTGCCCGGCGAATCCCCTTCAGAATATCCTTCATCTGTTCTTCGGTAGCGCCGAGTTCCCAGGCTTTTTTGGCTTCCACATGGGTCCTGACCAATGCTTTTTCCAGTTCACCGCGGGCTTCGAGGATCTTATCCTGCCGGTCATATACATTCTGAACCAGGGTAGCTGTTTCCTCGCGGTGGCAAACCTGACACGAGGCTGCAACATTGTTCAGGGGACTCTGCATCTTGTGGTTGGTATATTTTACTCCGCCTTCGCTCTGGTAGGGCATGTGGCAGTCGGCGCAGGCGACGCCCCGCTGGGCATGAATGCCAAACTGCGCCACTTCATAGTCGGGATGCTGGGCTTTCAGCATCGGAGCTCGGCTCAACGCATGGGTCCAGTCAGAGAATTCAATCTCATCGTAATATTTTTCCATCTCTTCTACCGTCATCCCTTTGTCCCAGGGAAAGGTGAGATAGTTGGCCCCCTCAGCCACTTTTTTGTTGAAATAATATTCCACATGGCACTGGGCGCAGACCAGGCTGCGCATTTCCTGGTAGCTTGCATTGGTAACATCCTTCCCCTGCCGCTGAAAAGCCTCGATAAGCGCCGGCCGCGAAATCTGCAGGTTGGCCGTGGAGGCGTTGTGGCAGTCGGCACAGCCGATGGGATTCACAATCTCGGAACCCAGCCTGGCCCACATGCCGGAATAATACTGCGTAATCCCCTCTTCCTTCATCATCCGGGGCACATCCGGACTTTTACAGGCCCAGCAGGTGGTGGGCTGTGGCCCTGCATCACCACTCATGGGAGCTCCCGTCCTGAGTGAATTGTATATATCTTCGATGGCATAATAATGTCCGCGCCCCTGGTTATAATCCCTTGAAAAAAGGTAACCGGCCCAGAGAACCACCATTTCGGGCACTTCTTCAAGCATGTCCACCATAGCATTCCCGCCGTGCTTGCTGCGGAAAGAGGTGTCGGCAGTGCCATAGTAAGATTGGAATTCACGGGGATAATTTTCCCCCCACTTTTCATTTCTCACCTCCCCGTCCCGGAGAACCGTCTTGGGGGTGTTCACGAACAATGCTTCCGCACGCCGCTCAATGATCGAGGAAGCCAGCAATCCAAGCAGGAATACCACGGCAATGGTGGCAAAGAAAAGAAGCCACGCCAAGGCAGGTCTTTTTTGGGTCAATTCGGTGATGGATTTCATATTTGTAATTCTTTGTGTTTGCCTGTTGTTCTTCAAGGTTTCTCAGTTCTTTTTCATCCATTGGGGAACCGGACTTTCAAGCAGGGGGACCCTGGCATAGGGTACGCTGGAAAGACTGTTCACCCTCCCGTGAGGAACTTCCTGGTGGCATTCAATGCAACGCTTTCCTTCGCGAACTTGTCTGTACATTGCCACCGATGCTTCCAGTTTCGGATCCACAAGGAGTTTTTCATGGCAACGGATGCAATTGCTCTGCACGACCCTGGCCCCGGGTTCCAGGATTCTGATCACCTGCCTTTCCATACGCAAGGTGAAGAGGGTGGAATGACGCAAACCATCATTGGCTTTGAAATAATACTTATTGAAAATATTGTTGTGAGGAACATGACAATCGTTGCAGTGTGCATTCTCGCGGTGGGAACTGTGTGTCCACGTGGCATACTGCGGGGCCATGATGTGGCAGTTGATACATGCTTCGGGTCTGTCGGAGAGGTAGAGGTGAGCCTTCCCCAGATACACGGAAAATAGTCCCAGACCGATAAAGATCCCCGTAAGAATGAGAACAGGAATCCTCCAGGCCGGAGGCGGAAGAAGTCGTCGCAACATAAGCAGTGATTTATCCTTTATGGAGCTGCAATATAAGATAATTCTTCAAAGAGTTTTACAATTTATGTTTTACAATATCTCTTATGCTATTCATGAACCGGCTATTCATGCAGGGTGGTTTGCCCTGCCTGGTATCCGCTTCGATAATAATGTTGTTAAGCCGGCTTATTAATGCTTCCATACAACTGTTTTAAAAGGCTGAAAGTAGTTATTTTACGAAGAAAGTAAATTCCCGGCCTGAAAAGTCATAACAAAGGGCGCCAAATGCCGCGTAGAAGAAAACAACGGAGCAGATCAGCTGATCACCGACCATTCAAAGTCGGTTTTCTTTCCCCGTAGGAGGGATGTCCGGAGCACCCGGTATTCCGAGCTCTGTAGAAGCGGGTCTGTTTCGAGAATTTCACGGGCGTTTGAACGGGCCAATTCCAAAATGTCGGCATCTTTGGCCAGGTTGGCGATTTTCAGGTCAAAGCCGATGCCGCTTTGCTGAGTGCCTTCAAGGTCACCGGGCCCACGGAGTCGCATGTCCATTTCGGCAATTTCAAATCCGTCATTGGTACGCACCATTGTCGCCAGACGCTTCCGGCTTTGGTTGGTGATTTTAAAGGAAGACATCAGGATGCAGTACGACTGGTCGGCACCGCGTCCTACACGTCCCCGCAATTGATGCAACTGTGAAAGCCCGAAGCGTTCGGCACTTTCAATGACCATGACCGAGGCGTTGGAGACGTCAACCCCCACCTCAATAACGGTGGTGGCCACCATGATCCGGGTGCGCCCTTCCTTGAATTTCTGCATTTCCCTTTCTTTATCGGCAGGTTTCATGCGACCGTGAACCATGCAGACATCGTAGTCGGGGAACTCGTCCGAGATGTGACGATACCCCTCCTCCAGGTTTTTGAGATCCAGGTTTTCCGATTCGGAAATCAGGGGATACACCACGTAAATCTGTCTCCCTTCCATGATTTTCCTGCGCATGAACTGATAGACATCCTGCCGTTTGTTCTCAAAGAAATGAAGGGTCTGAACGGGCTTCCGGCCGGGAGGCAACTCGTCGATGACCGACACATCGAGATCTCCGTATACTGTCATAGCTAGGGTCCGGGGAATGGGCGTGGCAGTCATGACCAACACATGGGGGGGGATGGTATCGTTTTTCTGCCATAACTTCGCCCGCTGGGCCACGCCGAAACGATGCTGCTCATCGATGATCACCAGTCCCAGCTTTTTGAAATTTACCGCATCCTCAATCAATGCATGGGTTCCCACCAGCAAATGCATTCTGCCGTCGGCCAGTTTTTCGTGCAGGAGACTCCGGTCCGATGCCCTGACAGATCCCGTGAGCAGTCCTGTATCGACATTCATGCCCCTGAGTAACCCGGTGATGGTGTCGTAATGTTGCTGGGCCAGGATTTCAGTGGGGGCCATCAGACAGGCCTGGAAACCATTGTCCAGGGCTATGAGGAGAGCCATCAGCGCCACCAGGGTTTTCCCGCTGCCTACATCGCCCTGCAGAAGTCGGTTCATCTGAATGCTCCTTCCAAGGTCTTTCCTGATCTCTCTGGTCACCCTTTTCTGGGCATCGGTTAACTGAAAAGGAAGGTAATGATGGTAAAACGTATTGAAATTGTACCCTACCTCAGTGAAGGGGAATCCCTTGAATTTGCTTTCCCTGTTGTGCTTCAGCGATAAAATCTTCAGCTGGATCAGGAAAAGCTCCTCGAATTTCAGCCTGAACCTCGCATTCCGGAGATCATGGCTGTTATCGGGCTTGTGAATGGTATGGAGCGCTTTTTCCAGTCCCATCAATTTCAGCCTGTCCATCACTCCCGCAGGCATGGTCTCGGGGACTTTCCCCTTCATCTTATCCAGAAGGGTAAGCATGAACCGGTGAATTGCCTTTGAAGTGAGGTATTTCTTCTTCATCTTCTCAGTGGTGTTGTAATGCGCCTGGAAGATTCCGGCCGGCTGAAGCGAAATATCGCCTTCCGCTTCAATCTCGGGATGAACGACGTTGATGACGCCGTTAAATTCCGCGGGCTTGCCAAAAATGGTATAGGTCGTGTTCAGCCGGAGATGCTCCTTCTGCCATTTGACACCCTGAAACCAGATCAGTTCCATGACACCGGTCTCATCACGGAACTGGGCAGTCAACCGCTGTTTGGGACCTACTCCCACCACCTCCATGGAAGTGATTCTTCCCTTTACCTGGATGTGCGCCATGTTGGCCTGCACCTCGCTGATCCTGTAAAACCTGGTGCGATCAACATACTTGTAAGGGAAATAATAAACCAAATCGCGAAAAGTCTCAATATTGAGCTCTTTTTTCAGCAATTCAGCCTTTACCGGCCCCACACCCGGCAAAAATTGAATATCTTGGTCCAAAAAATCTGTCATCAACCACAAAGATAGCAAACTGTCGTCAATTCGATGAAAACCATCCGCAGCAATCCTCTGGGATTCGGAATCCACTCCCCATATGTTTATCATTTGGTTACCAGGGTCCTTTTCGGGAAACATGATCCCCTCCGGAATAAGGTTCTCCTTTCATTTCCGATAAATTCCCAAAGGAGAAGGGAACTCCGGACCATCGTCCGGCTGACGGATCATTTCCGCCCCGAGAGGATTATTTTTTCCGGAAAAGAGGAGGAGACCCTCCTGTTAAGAACCTTTTTCCCGGAAATTCCTGTTCTTTCATCGCTTCCAGAGGAAACAGGAGCGGGGAATGTCAGGGAGATGATTATTTCCGCCTCTCCGGCTGCCTTCCCGGAGGATATTCCTGCTTATGGTGAGGAGGCCTGCTGGATCCTCCGGAATTGTGGAAATTTTGAAATGAAAAGATTATTTGATAAATTGCGCCTTTCTAAAGATGTCCCCCTCACCATTGAAGTAAAAAACACAGCTATTATTGTTTTCAGTTGGAAATTCCGGAAACAGGATTATGTTGTCAAACGGTTCCATTGTTTCTGATAAAGAGCATGTTGTTAATGCATAAAGTGATCCGTCTTGACAAGATTGTCAAGCATTACAAGGTAGGGCCTTCGGTTGTAAAGGCATTGCGGGCGGTAACGCTCGACATATACAAAGGTGAATACGTTGCCGTTATGGGGGCTTCGGGATCTGGGAAATCAACGTTGATGAATATCATAGGGTGCCTGGATACGCCGACAAGCGGGAATTATCTCCTGAACGGTACTGAGGTGAGCAGTATGAGTGACCGCCAGTTGGCAGCAATCAGGAACCGCGAGATCGGGTTTGTTTTTCAGGTTTTCAATCTCCTGCCCAGAAATTCAGCGTTGGAAAACGTGATGCTTCCCCTGATCTATGCCGGTGAGAATAAACAAACCAGGCGTGAAATGGCCTTGAAAATGCTGGAAGATGTGGGGCTTGGCGACCGGGTGGAACACAAACCCAATGAACTTTCGGGCGGACAGCGGCAAAGGGTGGCCATTGCCAGGGCCCTGGTAAACAAACCTTCGCTCCTCCTTGCCGATGAACCGACAGGAAACCTCGACTCGAAAATTTCGGAAGAGATCATGAAACTGTTTGCCGAAATTCACAGTAAGGGAAATACCTTGCTGATGGTCACCCACGAAGAGGATATTGCACGCCATGCACACCGGATCATTAAACTCAAAGATGGCGAAATTGAATCGGATGTAGAAAATCCAAACCCGATCTATTAATCTGAAGGTATGAAGTCCAAAATATACACCAAAACCGGGGATGACGGGACAACAGGTCTGGTCGGGGGTACCCGGGTGAAAAAAAGCGAAATGAGGCTTGAGGCCTACGGGACCATCGATGAACTGAATTCATGGCTCGGACTGATCAGGTCAGTGACAGATGACACGGAAGTCAAGGATTTATTGTACGCAGTGCAAAGTAACCTTTTTATTTGCGGATCGAAGCTGGCTTCCGATGAAAAGGGAAAACAGATCTCCGGGAACCTGAATATCACCCGGGAAGAGATCCTTCGGTTGGAAAATGCCATTGATGCCTTTGATATGGAATTAGACCCCCTGCAGAGTTTTATCCTTCCGGGGGGTTCCGCTCTTGTGGGGTATTGTCACATCGCCCGGACAGTATGCAGACGGGCCGAACGGAGAATCGTCCAACTGGCAGAAACCACGGAAGTCGACGATGTTATCATTCGCTATGTTAACCGGCTCTCTGACTTTCTTTTCGTATTGTCCCGAAAAACTGGCCGTGACACTGGCATCGCGGAAGTGCCCTGGAAACCGTTGGAAGCAAAGGATTAATCTTCGTTTTCCGGCTAATTGTCTTTGTATGTTTTCGTTCTTAAACGAACGTTTAAAATAAAGAATCTATGAAAATCGACATTGGTGAATCTTTGGTAAACAGTTATCTGCGGCACGTTGTGGGTTGTCATATCGTGCAGGCAGGATGGAAACCATCAGTGAACTGGCCGGTGGAAGGTGCGATGAATGAAAAGGCCAAAAGGGAGTTCGACAGGATTCAGCGACACCGTGCATTTACAGAAATTTTTAAAACACCCTTTGAACCTACCGTCCTTCAAACAGAAATCGATGTGCTGGGACTTGACCAGGAGAACACGGTTTATGCTGCCAACGTTACTTTTCACGAATATGGCATCAACTTCGGCTCCAAAACTGATACGCGCAACAGGGTTATCAAAAACCTGCTGAGAGCCTATCTTGCTCTGATCTGTTACTTTCCCGGTCAGAAACATGTTTTGATGTATTGCTCCCCAAAGGTGACCGGTCCGACAGAAGATGTCATCCGTAATTATTTCAAGATCCTGAAGGAAGATTTCACGTCGGAACAGGCTGAATTCATTTACCTTTCGAACGAGGATTTCAGGGACCAGGTGTTGATGGGCACCCTGGATTGCACCCATGACCAGTTTGACACCAGTGAATTGTTCCTCAGATCCTTCAAACTTTTGACGGCTTACACCTCGGAAAATGAAGAGCCGTCAGAATCTTCGGAACCGCATTCGGGGCTGGAGGGAAAACAAAGGGAGAAGGACCAGGGGAAAGGTGACAGGCAACCAGATGGCGGAGTTGAGACAAACCTGCCCGACAATACCAGCCTGGACTTTTTCCGGGAACCTGTCGCAGAAAAAGAGTTTGTCCATGGCGATGAGAACGGAAAAGTAAAAAGTGAAATAGAAAAGGTGAAGAACAGGGTTCCGAAATGGTTTAAACGGTCGGGACAAAACAACAGTAAAATTCTGATCCGTTTTCTGACCATCCTGGAGAAATCGGAAACGGTCAACCTTCAACAACTGGCCGATGCATGCGTGGATGTTAAGAATTTTATGGGGAATTTCGCCCAAATGAACAATATTGCAGATAAAAACCACGGAAAAGTCTTTGCCGTCACCGGTGATGTTGTCAATCTCTGGGAACCGGTAAAGGATTTTATCATCCAGGAATACATAGAGTTCAAGAAGTCCTATTATTCGGAATAATGGCCTGCTATTTGCAGGGGTCGTTTTTTTATTAAAAAAAGAGCATTGTACTTCTTACGTAATATCTTATTTTGTATATTCGCGGAAATTTTGAAGCAGGCTTTTGTAACCTCTTAATTATCAATGAATATGTATTGGACTCTCGAATTAGCATCAAAACTGGAAGATGCTCCCTGGCCGGCAACCAAGGATGAACTGATAGATTTTGCCATTCGCTCTGGCGCTCCCCTTGAAGTTATCGAAAACCTTCAGGAGATAGAAGATGAGGGTGAGATGTATGAAAGCATTGAGGATATCTGGCCCGATTATCCGAGTAAGGATGATTTTTTCTTTAATGAAGACGAATATTAAGAATATGAAAACAGGCGAAAAGCCTGTTTTTTTTGCATTGATTTTTCCTGAGGCACCATGCCGGTAATAAAAGCCTGATATGATTTTTGCAAGTATTGATGATGAGTTAAAAGCCAGAGTACCCGGGATCCGGTTATACTGCATTGAATGTGATGTGACTCCCGAAGAAAGTCCGGCCCCGTTATTGGAAATGATAGAGGAGAAGTGCCGGGAGTTGCGTTGCTCTCTGAAACTGGAAGATATCAGTGCCTTGCCGGCCATCAGGGCTTCCCGGTCGGCCTACAAAGCCTGCGGCAAAGATCCCGCCCGTTACCGTCTCTCGGCTGAGGCGCTGTTGCGGCGAATCGTCAAAGGGGAGGAGTTGTACCGTATCGGCAATGTTGTTGATTTACTGAATCTGGTATCGTTGAGCACCGGGTTCTCCATCGGAGGATACGATGCCGGGAAAATAGAGGGTGAAATTCACATGGGCATTGGGAAGCCGGGGGAACCTTACCGGGGTCTTGGCAGGGGTGACCTGAACATCGAAGGGTTGCCCGTCTTTCGGGACAACCTGGGGGCCTTCGGAAGTCCTACCAGTGACTCTGAGCGCACCGGGGTGGACCCCTCCACGCGCAGGTTTCTGATGATCATCATCGGCTTCGGCAACTCCGGAAAGATGGATGAAGCCGCCCGACTCAGCATTCAGTTGCTTGGGAAATATGCCGGGGCCTCCAATATGGAAACAAATATTACAGAAGGATGAAGAGAAAATTGTGCGGCACATTGCTCAGGCTGATGGGATGGAGAGTAACTGCGGGAGTGGTGCCTTCCGACAAGGCCATCATCATCGGGGTTCCCCATACCAGCATGTGGGATTTTGTGATTTCGTGGCTCTACTATACCTCTGTGGGAGGACGAGCCCGCGTCATGATCAAAAAAGAGATGTTTTTCTGGCCTCTGGGAAGTCTGCTGAAAAGCCTCGGAGCTGTTCCTGTCGACAGGTCCCGGGGGGCCACATTGCTCAGACAGACCGTTGAGGCATTTGCAGTCCATGAAAAGTTTCACCTGGCCATCGCCCCGGAAGGTACCCGGCAGCGGACCAAAAACTGGAAAGCAGGATTCCACACCATCGCCAGGATGACAGGTGCCGACGTTTATCTCGGATATTTTGACTGGGGAAGAAAAGAAGTAGGCTGGTTTGAAATCTTCCCCCTGACCGGGGATGCACAGGCCGACGTCAGCCGGATGAAAGGTTTTTACCGCAGCAAAGGACTTACGGGGAAACATCCCGAACTCTACACGGCAGAAGAGTAAAGTCATTCAGCCGTCTTTTGTGCCAGTCGGCGGATCATTTGAACTTCCCGCCGCAGGGCAGCGGGGAAACCAATCCCGGAAAATCGGGATGCGCTCGGCGGGTTTCAGCACCTGATCTGCCATAAGCAGAGACCTGGCATTAATGCATGCCTGGCACAAAGAACGGATGTAGTCAATGTACTCATGGGAATTCAATGCTCTTTCAATCGTCATGCGTAATGAAAAAAACGGAGCGATGGAACTGAAAGTAACGCTGATTCAGACGAATCCGGAATGGAAGAAAAAAGAGGTTAACCTCAGAAGAATATCGGGTTTGATGGAAAACCAGCCCGAAAGCGATGTTGTTTTGCTTCCGGAGATGTTCTCCACGGGTTTTTCCATGGATGTTGAAGAACTTGCCGAAAATATGAGCGGTATGACAGTGACCTGGATGATGGAAAGGGCGTCAGCCTTGCAGTCGGTAGTGGCAGGGAGCCTTATTGCCCGGGAAGCAGGGCGCTTTTATAACCGGCTGGTATGGGCTCGTCCCGATGGAAAACTTCAATGGTACGACAAACACCACCTTTTTACCATGGGGGAGGAGCATCACCATTACTCCCCGGGGAAACAACGGGTAACCGTGGAATGGAAAGGATGGAAAATCAGGCTGCTGGTATGTTATGACCTTCGTTTTCCGGTTTGGGCCCGCAACCACGACGATTACGACCTTTTGGTTTACCTCGCCAACTGGCCTACGGCCCGGCATCAGGTATGGAAGAGCCTGCTGAAGGCAAGAGCCCTGGAAAACCAATGCTATTGCGCCGGAGTGAACCGCGTCGGAATCGACGGAAAAGGAATCAGCCACACGGGAGATTCTGCTGTGATAACACCCCGGGGGGATACCTCCTGGCTGGGCGATCAGGAAACGTCCCGAACTTTTACCCTGAACCTGGAAGAATTGAAAAAATTCAGGAAAAAATTCCCTGTACTCAATGACCGAGACCGGTTTGATATCGAATTTTAAAACTCCGCCTTCCGAGATCGGAAGTAGTTCACCTGAGTCAGGTCACCGGTTCATCAGGTTATTTTTGAGAAAATCCTCCATTTTCCGATAAAGGTGCATGGTTGTATTTCCCCCGCGGATGCCATGGTTCTTATCGGTATAAACGGCCATATCGAAAGGAACGCCGGCCTGGACCAGCGCCTCAGCGAAGGTCATGGTATTCTGGACGTGGACGTTGTCGTCGGCCGAACCATGGACAATCAGCAGCCGGCCGGTGATCTTGTCGGCATGGGTGACAGGAGAATTCTGATCATAGCCACCGGGATTTTCTTCCGGGGTACGCATATACCTTTCCGTATAAATGTTATCGTAAAAACGCCAGTTGGTGACAGGGGCCACGGCAATGCCGGCTTTAAAGAGGGTGCCCCCTTTTGCCATGGCGAGGGCTGTCATGAAACCTCCGTAACTCCATCCCCAGATGGCGATGTTGCCGGCATCGACAAAGGGCTGCCGCGCCAGATAGCGGGCGGTCTCCACCATGTCGTCCGACTCATATTTCCCCAATTGCATATAGGTGACTTTCCTGAAATCCTCTCCGCGGGCCCCTGTTCCCCGGGGATCGACACAGACCACCAGAAAGCCTTCCTGGGCGAGGTATTCATTCCACCCCACGCTCCAGGTATCAGTGACCTGCTGGCTGTTAGGACCGCTGTACTGGGTGATCACCACGGGGAACCTGCCTTCCGGGGTCGTAGCAGGGGGCTTTATCATCCATCCGTTTAATACTACCCCTTCGGAAGTGGTGAAACTGAAAAATTCCTTCAGGGGTATCCGATATTCCGTCAGTTTTTGCCTGAGTCGGCTGTTGTCTTCCAGAATCCTGATCTGCTTCCCCGTCCAGTCGTGTACCGTCGTTACCATTGGGGTGGACAGGTTGGTGTACTCGTTGATATAATAACTGAAATTACGGCTGAATGCAGCCCGGTTGGTTCCGGAAACCGCTGAAAGTTTCCCCTTTTTCTTTCCGTCACTGCTGACAAAACAGACCTCCCTCCCCATGGGGGATTCCGCCGCCTGGTAATAAAAGCGTTTCCGCACCGGATCGTACCCGTAAAAGGCCGTCACGTCATATTGCCCGTTAGTCAGTTGCCTGCTCTCAAATCCATCTTTGTCATGCAGGTAAAGATGGGCATAGCCGTTGCGCTCGCTGGTCACCACAAACTGCCCATCCTCCAAATAGGTCAGTTTGTCAAGGAAATCCTCATCCACGAAGCGGTCGTTCTTTTCGGTGAACACAATCCGGGAGTCTCCCGTATACGGGTTCACATACAAAAGGTCAAGGCGGTTCTGCTGCCTGTTCATCCGCATGATGGCCAGACTCGATCCGTCGGGAACCCACCGGATGCGCGGAATGTAAATGTCGGTCTCCTTACCGGTATCCGCCAGAATATTGGCTTTGGACCTTACATCATATATCCTTACAGTCACCAGTGAATTCTTTTCCCCAGGACGCGGATATTTGAAGGTTTCGACACGTGGATAGGCCGGACTGGTTTCCTTTCCCGGTTGTCCAGACTGGAAAAGGGTCATGCTGAATTCCCTGACTTCCGATTCGTCAAACCTGATGTAAGCCAGAAACCTGCTGTCGGGGGACCAGGCAAAAGCTTTGTTAAAACCGAATTCCTCTTCATACACCCAGTCGGGAGCCCCATTGATGACTTTGTTTCTTTCGCCGTCAAAGGTCACCTGGCTTTCCGTGCCGAATTTCAGGTTTTTGATAAAGAGATTGTTATCCCTTACAAAGGCTACCCTTTCCCCATCGGGCGAGAAAGTGGCCAGCTGCTGCCTGCCCTTCTCGGAAAGGGGCATGAGTTCCTCTGTTACCGAATTCCATAGATAATATAGAGCAGTAAACGAATGACGGTAAATGGGGTCGACGGAAGTGGTCAGCAAAATCCGGGTCTCGTCGGCACTGAATTCGTATGCTGAAAACCGGTTGACCGGGGAGTCTTCGACTTTTCTGACATCTAGAAGGACAGCCACTTTTTCGCCGTTCTCGTATTTGTATTTGACGATCTGTGATCCGTCCACCAGCATGGTGTAATGCTTTCCATCGTTCATGGATCTCAATCCGGGCAGGGGATTCGGGCTGAACGTCCGGTTTTTGAAGAGATCATCAAAAGTGATGGTTTTTTGGGCTTCCGCCGGTGAAATAACCAGCAAGGCTGTTAAAAGGATAATAAAAAAACGAATGCTTCTCATTCGGGCCATTTTTTTGATTATAACGCAAAATAAACTAAAAATTGCAATTTTCTCATCGCGAAGGGCGCTTTGAGGAGGAAGATCCGAAGGCAGGAATTATTATTCTGTTAAGGGACTTAAAAAGATGGGGCAATTTATATTGTTTGATATGAAAGTATTATCTTTGCGCACTTAAATTTTTAGCGAATTTTAACCGATGATAAAGATCACTTTGCCGGATGGAACAGTCCGTGATTTCAATGCCGGTATTACTGGGCTTGAGATAGCGGAAGCCCTTTCAAGCCGGTTGGCCAGGGAGGTCTTGAGTATTTCCGTGAACGGGGAGGTTTGGGACCTCCACCGTGGGCTTACGTCAGATGCTTCCGTAAAGCTCTTCACCTGGGAAGACCGTGAAGGTAAGGAGACCTTTTGGCATACTTCGGCCCACCTGATGGCGCAGGCCATTGAAGAGACATACCCCGGAACCCGGTTTGGCATCGGACCATCTGTGGAAACGGGATTTTATTATGATATTGACCTGCCTGAAGGAGCGCAGTTGTCGGAAAAGGATCTGGAAAAGCTGGAAAAGAGAATGCTGGAACTCTCACGGGACAAGCAGCCGGTTGTCCGTACCGACATTTCCAAGGAAGATGCGCTCAGGATGTTTTCAGAAAAGGGGGACCTGCTGAAGACCGAATTGATCAGTGAATTGGAAGACGGCACCATTACGCTTTACAACCAGGGCAAATTTACCGATTTGTGCCGCGGGCCCCACCTTCCCGACACCGGTTATATCAAAGCTGTGAAGCTGACTTCCATAGCAGGCGCTTACTGGAGGGGGAATGAAAAGAACAAGATGCTCACCCGTGTTTACGGAGTGACCTTCCCCAAACAGAAGATGCTCGAGGAATACCTGACCATGATCGAAGAGGCCAAAAAAAGGGATCATCGCAAAATCGGAAAGGAGATGGAACTCTTCACCTTTTCCGAAGCCGTCGGGCTGGGGTTGCCGCTGTGGCTGCCAAAAGGGGCCCAACTGAGGGGATTTCTGGAAGATTTCCTGAAAAAAATACAGCGAGATTTCGGATACGACCAGGTGATCACCCCGCACATCGGCGATGTTAACCTGTACAAAACTTCAGGCCATTACGAAAAATACGGGAAAGATTCTTTCCAGGTGATCAAGACGCCGGCCGAAGGCGAAGAATATATGCTGAAGCCGATGAATTGCCCTCACCATTGTGAAATCTATAAATCGAAACCCCATTCTTACAAAGATCTGCCAGTCCGGATGGCTGAATTCGGAACGGTATACCGGTACGAACAAAGCGGCGAATTGCACGGTCTCACCCGGGTCAGGGGATTCACCCAGGACGACGCCCACATATTTTGCAGGCCCGACCAGTTGAAAGAGGAGTTCAAGAAGGTGATCGACATCGTATTTATCATCTTCAAAGCACTTGATTTTCACGATTACAAAGCGCAGATTTCGCTTCGTGATCCTGAAAAACCGGAGAAATACATCGGAACGGCCGAAAACTGGGATAAGGCTGAAAAGGCCATCGTAGAGGCTTGTGCCGAAAAGGGACTGAAGACGTTTACCGTGATGGGAGAGGCTGCATTTTACGGTCCCAAACTCGATTTCATGATCAAGGACGCCCTCGGAAGAAGCTGGCAACTGGGTACCATCCAGGTGGATTATAATCTTCCGGAACGTTTCGAACTGGAATACACAGGAGCCGATGACAAACGGCACCGTCCGGTGATGATCCACCGTGCACCGTTTGGATCCATGGAAAGATTCGTGGCTGTCCTGATCGAACATACGGCAGGGAAATTCCCTCTCTGGCTTACCCCGGAACAGGCGGTAATTCTGCCCATCAGCGAAAAATTCAACGACTACGCCCTTACTGTTTCAAATAAGTTAAAAAATTCCGATATTCGCGCCGTGGTAGATGAGCGCAATGAGAAGATAGGCAGAAAGATACGTGATAACGAACTGAAAAGAATCCCGTACCTTCTCATTGTGGGTGAAAAGGAAGTAGAGTCCGGTACCGTTTCGGTGCGCCGGCAGGGTGAAGGAGACAAGGGAATTATGTCAACAGACGAATTGGCTGGTTTTCTGCGCGAAGAAATTAAAAACCAATTAACCGGATTGTATAACTAATTAAAGGAGGACCTTACTATAGCTATTAAGAAAGCATTAACGAGACCTGACCGATCGGACAGTAATGACGCTTCGACTTACCGGGTCAATGAAAGGATCAGGGCACAGCAAGTGCGTTTGGTAGGGGATAATGTGGAAAACCCGGGAATCTATTCCTTACGCGAAGCCCTGAAAATTGCCGATGCTTTGGATTTGGATCTTGTTGAAATATCACCCAAAGCCGATCCTCCGGTCTGCCGCGTGATAGATTATTCCAAGTTTCTTTATCAACAGAAAAAGAAACAAAAGGAAATGAAAGCCAAAACTGTGCAGGTGGTGGTGAAAGAGATCAGATTCGGGCCTCAGACCGATGATCATGATTTCAACTTTAAACTGCGGCATGCTGAAAAATTCCTTCAGGAAGGAGCCAAGGTAAAGGCATTTGTTTTCTTCAAGGGACGATCGATTCTCTTTAAGGAACAGGGAGAAATCCTTCTCCTGAGGTTTGCCACCCTCCTGGAAGACTACGGAAAGGTAGAACAACTGCCCAAACTGGAAGGTAAAAGAATGACGATGTTTATTTCACCGAAAAAAAAATAGTACGCACGAGTAATTATTAAAAAAGGTAAGACAATGCCCAAAATGAAAAGCAATTCCGGAGCCAAAAAGAGATTCAGACTCACCGGAACCGGAAAGATCAAAAGAAAACATGCTTACAAAAGCCACATTCTGACAAAAAAGAGTACCAAGCGCAAGCGGAATCTCGGGTACTGGACCATCGTGGACAGCACCAATCTCACCAATGTGAAGCTGATGTTGAACATGAAGTAGATTTTCTCATTGAATAATAAAAAAGAGTTAGTAACCGGGTGATTGTGCCAGAAGTTCCTGAAACGGACGCCAATCGCCAAAAAACAAAAAAGTATGCCAAGAAGTGTAAATCATGTAGCATCACGAGCCCGAAGGAAAAAATTATTGAAATTGACAAAAGGTTATTTCGGTTCTCGTAAAAATGTATGGACAGTAGCGAAGAATACCTGGGAGAAAGGGCAGCAATATGCCTACCGTGACAGAAAACAAAAAAAGAGAAATTTCCGTTCGCTCTGGATTCAGCGTATCAATGCAGCAGCACGGCTGGAAGGTCTTTCCTATTCCCAGCTGATCAACCTGCTGAAGAAAAACAACGTCGAAATCAACCGGAAGGTGTTGGCCGACCTTGCCATGAACCACCAGGATGCTTTCAAAGCCGTTGTGGAAAAGGTGAAATAACTTCTGATCAGGTGAAATAAACGGAACCCGGAAATTTTTCCGGGTTTTTGTTTTTTTGGCACTCATGATCTTTTGGGGTGGATTCTTCGCCTGTTTCCGGCAGGCTTATCATAAAATATTTCTGTTGCCTGTCAACCCTCATTTTCTGTCGATTGTTTGTTTTATGCTTTTTGGCATGATTTAGGGCAGTTTTTTGGCTATTTTTGCACTGATTTTATCGTCAGACGACATTCAAAAACCAACAATTATGAAAATACTGAACGAGATTATTGCCAATGCCCAAAAAGCACAAAAGCGGATTGTCCTTCCCGAAGGGTTGGAACCCAGGACTTTAAGGGCTGCTGAGATCATCCTCAAAAACAACATTGCCCGGTTGATAATTCTGGGGAATCCGGGACTGATCAGGGAGGAGGCGGAAAAACTGGGTGTTGGTCTGGGCAAGGCGACCCTGGTGGATCCTGTAACTGATGAGCGGCGCGAGCGGTATGCTTCCATGATGGTTGAAATCCGCCGGAACAAAGGATTAACCAAGGAGGAAGCCTTGACGCTGTTAAACGATCCGCTCTATTTTGCGCCCATGATGATCAAAGCCGGTGATGCCGACGGGGAACTTGCCGGAGCCATCAATGCCACGGGTGACGTACTGCGGCCTGCATTCCAGTACATTAAAACACAGCCCGGGGTCAGCGTGGTTTCAGGAGCTTTCCTGATGTTTATCAACGACCCCAATATCGGTCACGAAGGGATTCTCGTTTTTGCCGATTGTGCCGTACTTCCCGATCCCGATGAAAACCAACTTGCCGAGGTCGCCGTAACGACAGCTCGTACCGCCAAAGCGATCGTCGGCTGTGAACCCAGAGTGGCCATGCTGAGTTTTTCCACCAAGGGAAGCGCTTCCCATATCATGGTTGACAAAGTTGTCAACGCCACGCGGAAGGCCAAAGAAATGGCCCCCGACCTGAAGATCGAAGGAGAACTGCAAGTAGATGCTGCTTTGGTGAAGGAGGTCGCCCAATTGAAAGCCCCCGGAAGCGAAGTAGCCGGCAGGGCAAATGTCCTGGTTTTCCCGTCTCTGGAGTCAGGAAACATCGGGTACAAACTGGTCCAACGCCTGGCAAAGGCCGAAGCCATCGGCCCGGTACTTCAGGGAATGGCAGCCCCCATCAACGATCTGTCACGGGGATGTTCCGTGACCGATATTGTAACCATGGTAGCCATCACCGCCAACCAGGCGGCTGCAATCATTTAAAAACAGAAACGATGAGCAGTGATATCATCAAGGAGTCCCTCGAAGATTTCGGACTCAGTAAAAAAGGAAAAGCCAACGCACTCTTTTCAAAAATTGGAATTGTCGGTTGTGGCCTTGTCGGGCAAAATCTGGCCCGCGTGGCAAGCTATTATGGCCTTGAAGTGATCTTTATCGAAGTCAGCCAGGAAAAAATTGCAAATGCATTGGCCGGGATCACCAAAATGATGGACCACCGCATCGAACATTGGGGGCTTACAGAAAGTGAAAAAAGAGCCAACCTCAGCAGAATTCAGGGCACGACCGATTATAACCTGCTGAAAGGGTGCGATTGTGTGATCGAAGCCATCCGCGAAGTGGACCGGGGAAATAAAATAAAGGAGCGAAGGGCGATTTTCAGGAAAATAGAAGCTGTGGTTGACCCGGATTGCATCATCGCCACCAACTCCACATCCGTGATCATCACCGAACTCGCTTCCGACCTGCAATACAAGGAACGCTGCATCAGCCTTCACTTTTTAGTTTCTTCTCCCGAAGCCAGGATCATGGAAGTGGTCAAGGGCCTTTATACTTCGGAGGAGAGCTACCAGAAGATGTGCCAGTTTGTGAAGCTCATCAACCGCACCATTGTTCCTGTCGCGGAGTCGGCGGGATTGATCAGCATCCGCCTTTTCATTGTGTGCCTCAATGAAGCGTGTGAAATCCTCATGGAAGGCGTGGCCCTGATGGAAGATATTGATCTGACCATGCGGGTGGGCTTTGGAATGCGCTTGGGACCCTTTGAGGTTGCCGATAAAATCGGCCTTGACAAGGTGGTCTGGTGGATGGAGAGTATATACGGTGAATTCGGTGACGTCAGGTACAAACCTTCCCCCTACATCAAAAAACTTGTCCGGGCAAAGCATTATGGCATTTCTTCCGGACAGGGTTTTTACAGTTACGATGAAAACGGGATGAAGATACCCGGCAAATCCAAACCTTGTTAACCGCAAAATTTTGACCCATGAAGATATTAGTTCTCAACTGCGGAAGCAGTTCCATCAAATACCAGCTTTTTAACATGACCGACAGGCACGTTATCTCCAAAGGAGGAATTGAAAAACTGGGGATGAAAGGCTCTTTTCTCAAGCATACCAGAGCCGATGGGCAATTGGTCCTTTTCGAAGGCGAAATCATCGATCACAAGGCAGGCATTGAATACATCCTCGGTATCCTGACTAGTACAAAACACGGGTGTATAAAGAGTTTGGAAGAAATCGACGCTGTCGGTCACCGGGTGGTCCACGGGGGAGAGATGTTCAAATCGAGTGTTTTTATCACTGAGGAGGTAAAAGCAGCCCTGGTCCGGAATATCGATCTGGCACCCCTGCATAATCCGCCGAACCTGAAAGGGATATATGCCATGGAAGAACTGATTCCCGGTATTCCTCAGGTGGGCGTTTTTGATACCGCCTTTCACCAGTCCATGGAGCCGCACGCTTATATGTACGGCATTCCTTATGTCTTGTATAAAAAACATGCCATCCGCAGGTATGGCTTTCACGGAACCAGCCACCGGTATGTGAGCCAGCGTGTCTGTGATCTTCTCGGAAGGGATATCAATACCCAGAAAATCGTCACCTGCCATCTGGGGAACGGGGCTTCCATCACCGCTGTCAGAAACGGGAAATCGACAGATACTTCCATGGGATTTACCCCTATCGAAGGGTTGATTATGGGAACCCGCGCCGGAGATCTTGACATCGGCGTGGTCACCTTTATCATGGAAAAGGAAGAACTGGGCTTGCGATCGGCCAATTCGCTCTTTAACAAGCACAGCGGGATGCTGGGCCTGACAGGGGTATCCTCTGACATGCGTGAGATTGAACAGGCTGCCGGTGCAGGTAATGAAAGGGCTGCCCTGGCACTTCTCATGTACAACTACCGGGTGAAGAAATACATCGGAGCCTATGCCGCCGCCATGGGGGGGATTGACATTCTTGTATTTACTGGAGGTATCGGGGAAAATGCCGATATCGTCAGGGAAGGATCCACGGAAGGACTTGAATTCCTCGGCATTCACCTCGACAAGGAAAAGAACCGGGGATTCAGGAAGGAAGGAGAAATCAGCAAGGCCAGATCACCCGTCAAAGTAATGGTCATCCCCACCAATGAAGAACTGATGATTGCCGTCGATACGGAAACCATCATCAGGGAGAAAGTGAAAAAAATCGGGTAGAAGTTTAAAGGGAGGTGAACGCCTCCCTTTTTTAATAGTCAAAATTGTTATTTTTACGCTACCTTGTTCCTTTAAAGGCAGATTAAACTAAGTGAAATGGAAATCCGACATTTGAATGACATTTTAACAGAATTGAAGGGCAGGAGTCCCAAAAGGCTTGTTGCAGTCAATGCGGTGGATGACCATACCCTTGATGCTGTCAATACCGCTGTGGATGGCGGGATCGTGGAAGCTGTGCTGACCGGGGATCCCGATAAGATTGCCGGCACCTGTCTTTCCCTAGGAATCGATCCGGGAAAATTTACCATTGAACCGGCTCCATCTGAAGACCTAGCCGCCATGAAAGGGGTGGAACTGGTCTCTTCAGGCAAGGCTGACATCATGATGAAAGGGTTGTTGAGTACCGACAAATTTATGCGGGCGATCCTGAATAAGGAGTATGGTTTGCTGCCCCCGAAGGGGGTTCTGAGCCATGTGACGGTCGTGGAAAACCAGAACTACCACAAATTGCTCATCATTGGTGATGTTGCCATTATTCCTTATCCTGACCTGAGCCAGAAGATCGTGATGACGGGATACCTGATCCGCACGGCCCAAGCGCTGGGCATTGCCCTGCCGAAAGTAGCCCTTATCGCCGCCACTGAACAGGTCCTGGCTGCAATTCCGGCATGTACCGAGGCCGCAGTGATTTCCAAGATGGCTGAAAGGGGTCAGATTCCGGGTGCCCTGGTCGACGGCCCTATGGCTTTGGATGTGGCCATAGACAAAGAATCGGCAGAGATCAAAAAAATCGCTTCCCCGGTGGCGGGAGATGCTGATTGTCTCCTGTTTCCCAATATCGATGCAGGAAACGTGTTTTATAAGATGAGTGCCAGGATGTGCCGGTCAGAACAGGCGGCCATCGTGGTGGGAGCCAGGGTTCCGGTGGTTCTCTCCAGCCGCGGGGATTCCATGCAGACAAAACTCTATTCCATTGCCCTTGCAGCATTGCTGGGATAAAGCCTGAAAACCCATGAGCGACATTCTTGTACTGGCCATCAATCCGGGTTCTACCTCGACGAAATTCGCCGTCTATGAGGGGGAAAAACCAATCCTCGTCAAGACGCTCAGGCACTCCATCGAAGAAATCTCCAAATACAATAGCATCGTCGACCAGTTCGACTTCCGCAAGGGATTGATCATCGATGCCCTGGTGGAAGAGGGAATCGCGGTGGACTCCATCAAACATATCATCGGTCGGGGAGGGTTGACCTGGCCTGTGGAGTCAGGGGTTTACAGGGTGAATAACCTGATGCTTCAGCATGCCAGGGAAGGGGTCATGGGGCAGCATGCCAGTAACCTGGGACCCCTGATCGCCGATTTTGTGGCGCTTCAGATCCCCGGGGCAAAAGCCTATATTGCCGATCCTGTCGTCACCGATGAACTTGAAGAAATCGCCCGGATTGCCGGCCATCCCCGTTTCGAGAGGGTTTCCATCTTTCATGCCCTGAACCAGAAAGCCATTGCCCGAATGCACGCCCGGAAAACAGGAAAAACATACGAGGAACTCAACCTGATCGTAATACACCTGGGAGGCGGCATTTCCGTGGGAGCCCACAAAAAGGGAAAGGTCATCGATGTCAACAACGCCCTTAACGGGGAAGGTCCCTTCAGCCCTGAACGGTCGGGAACCCTCCCCGTGTTCCAGTTGATAGACCTTTGCTTTTCGGGAAAGTTTTCCAAAGACCAAATCCAGCGGATGGTCGTGGGTGAAGGAGGTTATGTGGCCTACCTGGGAACCAACAACGCCATGGAGGTGCAGCAATCCGCAGCAAAAGGAGACCGGAAAGCCCGCTTAATCCAGGACGCCCTGGGATACCAGGTCGCCAAACTGATAGGCGAAATGGCGGTCGTCCTTGACGGAAACATCGACGCCATTCTCCTTACCGGTGGTCTGGCTCACAACGAATACCTTACAGATTACATCACCCGCAAAACCTCCTTCATCGGACAGGTTTTCGTATACCCCGGCGAGGACGAACTGCAGGCCCTTGCCATGAATGCCCTCAGGGTGGCACGGGGGGAAACAGAATCCCGGATCTATACCGGACGTAAGGAGGATCAGAAAATTGTACTATCCGAGGAATAGAAAATGGTTATACTTAATATTTTCAATATTACGCTGCCGCTGACCAACCCGGTGCTCATTTTTTCGTTGATCCTCTTTATCATTCTCTTTTCCCCGGTTTTGCTGAACAGGCTTTCCATCCCCCCACTGGTGGGATTGATCATTGCGGGCGCCGTATTTGGTCCGAACGGGCTGAACCTTATTGCCAGGGACAGCAGTATCGAACTCTTTGGTACAGTAGGATTGCTTTACCTGATGTTTATTTCCAGCATGGAAATGGACATGAACCAGTTTCGGAGAAACTCCCTGAAAAGTTTGGTTTTTGGAATTTTTACCTTTGTCGTACCCATGTTGCTGGGGATCCTGAGCGGAGTGTTCCTGTTGAGGCTCTCCATGGTGACGGCCGTCCTGCTGGCCAGCATGTACGCCTCCAACACCCTGATCACTTATCCGATCGTCAGCAGGCTGGGAATCATTAAAAACCGCGCTGTCAACGTCTCGGTGGGGGCTACCATCATCACCACACTGGCAGCCCTTTTGGTACTTGCTGTCATTGTTCGGATGCACAACGGAGGTACGGGGATCCTTTTCTGGGTCAGGCTGGTAGCGGGAATATTAATCTCCTTTTCCGTTATTTTCTTCGTTTTCCCGTTGATAGCCCGATGGTTCATGAAGCGGTACGATGACAATGTGGCGCAATACATCCTTGTGCTGGGATTGGTTTTCATGGGGGCATTTCTGGCACAATTAGGAGGTATTGAACCTATTCTGGGGGCTTTTATTACCGGACTGGCACTCAACAGGCTGATCCCCAACACTTCCCCTTTGATGAACCGCATTGACTTTGTGGGAAATGCCCTCTTCATCCCCTTCTTCCTGATCAGCGTGGGCATGCTGATCGATTTCCGGATTTTCTTCAGCGGCACGGACACCCTGGTGGTGGCGACCGTGATGACAGTCGTCGCAACCCTTGCCAAGTATCTGGCAGCCTTACTTTCGCAGAAAGCCTTCCGATTCGGGAAAAACGAATTGCTGGTCATGTTCGGACTGACCAATTCACAGGCTGCATCCACTCTTGCGGCCGTCCTGATCGGTTACAACATTATCATTGGATACACCTCAGATGGGCTTCCGGTGAGACTGCTCAACGAGAATATCCTGAACGGCACCGTAGTCATGATCCTGGTGACCTGCACTATCGCCTCCTTTGCCACCCAACGGGGTGCCCGCGGCATACTCCTGGATGAGACGTCGACTGAAGAACCAGAAGTCCTCGAACGGGAGGAACGAATCCTGATCCCCTTCCGGAATTCGGAAACCGTAGAAGAACTGGTACACCTGAGCGTCACCGTCGCCTCAGCCAAAAACCACAGCCGGCTGTTGGGCCTTCATATCATCGACGACTTGAAATACGGTTCGCCAGCCGAGACGGAAGCCCAGGCCCTCATGGAGAAAGCGGAGAAATCAGCCGCTGCCACCGATCACCGCCTGACCCCTATCATCCGGTACGATACCAACGCCGTCAACGGTATTGTCAATGTGATCAGGGAGAACAAAATCACCGACCTCATCCTGGGCATGCACCATAAGAAAGGTTTCACTGATTCCTATCTGGGAACCCTCACCCAGGGCATCCTCAATAAATGTGATACCACAACCCTGATCTACAGCACCGTACAACCCCTGGCCACCATCAGGCGGTACCTCGTTTTTGTTCCTGACCATGCCGAAAAAGAGATTGGTTTTGTTAACTGGCTGGCCAAATTGTGGAATATAGGCAAGAATACCGGTGCCAGACTGCACTTTTACAGCTCCAAAGAGTTGGCCGACCTCTTCAGCCAGCTTCAGAAAAAACACCCCGTTGCAGCTGAATTCATCCATTTCCCCGACTGGGAGAAATTTTCCACCCTCTCAAGGGAGGTAAAAACCGACGATTGCCTTGTGTTTGTCCTGAGCAGGAGAAACTACCCCTCTTTCCACCACTTGATGGACAAGGTTCCCGAATACCTGGACGACTATTTCGAAGGGAAAAACTTTATCCTCATCTACCCGCGTCAAACCGGACTGGATTCCCAGCATGAGGATCTTTCCTCGGGATTGGTCTTTGACCCCCTCTCAGGAGATTATAAACAGCTTGAAACATTGCTGAAAACAATCGGCAGGCTGATCACCCGCCGTTAAAACCGGCTCTTTTTCCCTTTGCCCTGACCCCGGGATGAAGAGCGAATCAAGCAGAAAAACGGCCGGATCTTTCATGGGATCCGGCCGTTTGACAATCATTTGCAGAATGGCTTATACCACATAGGTAGAACTGGCGGTTTCCCCTCCGCGGCCTGTCCAGTTGGTATGGAAGAATTCGCCACGCGGCCGGTCAACCCTTTCATACATATGAGCGCCGAAGTAATCGCGCTGGGCCTGCAGCAGGTTGGCGGGCAGCCGCTCACTGCGGAAGCCGTCGAAATAGCAGAGCGCCGAAGAGAGTGCCGGCACCGGGATGCCATTGCTCAGGGCGGTGGCGCACACCCGCCTCCAACCTTCCTGGGTCGCTTCCACCTTCTCCCGGAAGAAAGGATCGAGTAACAGGTTGGGAAGGGCAGGATTCTTATCAAAAGCCTTTTTGATGTCTCCGAGGAAAACCGACCTGATAATGCATCCTCCCCGCCACATCAGGGCAATACCGCCGTAGTTGAGATTCCAGCCGTACTCATTGGCGGCTTCCATCATCAGGTTGTACCCCTGGGCGTAAGAGATGATTTTGGCACCGTAAAGGGCCATTTTCAGGTCGTCGAGAAACTCTTTTTTGTCGCCTGTGAAGAGCGGTTTGGGGCCGCGAAGAACCTTGGCGGCAGCCACACGGATCTCCTTCTGAGCTGAGAGGCAGCGTGAAAAAACCGACTCCCCGATCAGGGTCAGCGGAATCCCCAAGTCGAGCGCTGTAACCGCAGTCCATTTGCCGGTACCTTTCTGACCGGCCGTATCCAGAATCTTCTCAACGATGGGTTCCCCGTCCTCATCCTTAAAAGCCAGGATATCGCGGGTAATCTCGATGAGGTAACTGTCGAGCTCTTCGGTATTCCACTTCTTAAAGACTTCATGCTGTTCGAAAGCACCCATTCCCAGGAGATCCTTCATCAGGTGGTAGGCTTCGTTGATGATCTGCATGTCGCCGTACTCGATACCGTTGTGCACCATTTTGACGAAATGACCAGCACCGCCTTCTCCCACCCAGTCGCAGCAGGGACTTCCGTCTTCGACTTTGGCGGCCACGGCCTGGAAGATCTCCTTCACATGAGGCCATGCGGCGGGTGAACCCCCGGGCATCATGGATGGCCCGAGCAGGGCACCTTCCTCACCGCCGGAAACCCCCGTGCCGATGTACAGCAAACCCTTGCTCTCCACATAGTTCGTCCGGCGGATGGTATCGGGGAAATGGGAATTCCCACCGTCAATGATGATATCGCCCGGTTCCAGATGGGGGAGGAGCAACTCAATGAAATCATCGACAGGTTTCCCTGCCTTCACCAGCATCATCACCTTGCGGGGACGCTCCAGGGAGGCTACCAGTTCTTCAATGCTGCGGGCCCCGATGAACTTCTTCCCGGAACCCCGCCCGTGGATGAAAGCGTCGACCTTCGACACAGTCCTGTTGTACACAGCTACCGTGAATCCTTTACTCTCCATGTTCAATACCAGGTTCTCGCCCATAACGGCCAACCCGATCAATCCGATGTCTGCTAATTTCTTCATTTTCCTTCTTTATTATAATTGTGAATATTTCTAAAGTTTGATTTTAAATCCCAAAAGTTTCAACTTTTCCGCCACCGGGTTGGGGACATTTCTCAAAGCGGCCGTATACGCAGGAAATTCCCGTCGTACCGGGTAGTCGCCCCTAAGTTTTTCAAAGCCGGCAGGATTGCTTCGCAAGGCCTGGTCATCGCTGCGTATGTCGTAAGTAGCCAGCACAGCTTCTCTCAGGATGGATTCCCCGTTCCGGCCGGCACCATCGATTTCTACGACCGTTCTCTCCGGCATTTCAATATCATGGGGTTGCCAGTCATCCATCCCCAGGTTGAAGAAGCGGCTGACAGCCTGTACGCTCATGCGGGTTCCGTTGGCCTTTCCGTCTTTCGAATAACCCGCGATATGAGGAGTGGCCAGAAAACACTGATTCATCAGCCGCAGGCTGATCTCCGGTTCGTTTTCCCAACAGTCGGCAATAAAACCGGAGACCACATGGTTTTCTATTGCTTCGGTAATTGCCGGTGTGTCAAATACTTCTCCTCTGCAGCTGTTGATCAGCAAGGGTGTTTTTCCCATTTCCGAAAGGAAAATCCGGTTCACCATATGGTAGGTGGCATCCTCCCCGGTCATGTTCAGGGGGACATGAAAGGTGATGATGTCTGCTTCGCGGCGGATGGTTTCCAGGGAGACAAAAGCGCCGGGACCTTCAACTCGTTCCCGGGGCGGGTCGTTCAGTAAAACGCGCATCCCAAGGATATTTCCGAGACGCCCAATTTTGGAACCCACATTCCCCACACCCACTATTCCCAGGGTTTTTCCCCTCAGCGGGGCATTTTTCTCTCCGGCCCACAGCAGTAAGGCTGATGCAATGTATTGTTCCACACTTCCCGCATTGCATCCCGGAGCGTTGCCCCATTGAATTCCCGCTCTTTTACAGTAATCAACGTCAATATGGTCAAATCCGATGGTTGCCGTGGCAATAAACCTGACCGATGAGCCCTCCAGCAGTTTGGCATTGCAGAGGGTACGGGTCCTTGTGATCAGCGCATCGGCGGTATGTACCACCTCCGGCGTGGTCCTGCTTCCGGGAAGATATACCACCTCGGCCACAGGCTCAAATACTCCCCTGATATAGGGGATTTTATCGTCAATTACGATTTTCATTGCTCATTTGCCATTTTTATAGTATTCCTGCACGACCTCCTCCAGAACACGGCTGGTGCGGGCAGCGGAAATGCCCGTACTTACACATTTCCCCTCGCCACACAATTCCCTGACTACCTGGCTGATGAGGTTCAGCTGGATATTCTCCGGGTTCTGGAACCGGAATTTGTGAATCCCCTCCCGGTTTTCCAGGACTACCTCCCCGTGTTGAAAACAGGAGAATGTGATTATTCCCTCGTCTCCGATGATTTCGATAAGGTCGGTTTCCGCGGTTTTATGAACCGCAAAACACCAGCTGCCCGTACCCGTGATCCCGTTTTGAAACCGGAAACTGCAGGTCACCGTGTCTTCCGCCGTATAGAGTCCCGCCCGGTTGACCGCCATGCCCCTCACATCGGCAACGGGACCGAAAAGAAAATCGAGGTAATCAAACTGGTGCGAGGCAAGGTCATAAAAATATCCGGCTCCTGAAATTTCCGGAAAAACATGCCAGCTCATCCGGGCGGGATCGACTCCCCGTTCCCGCGCTTGCTTGTAAAGTTTCAGATTTACCGTCAGTACGGAACCGATGGCTCCTTCCCCGACAAGATCTTTAACTTTAAGAAAAGCTGGAAGTGACCGCCTGTAATAAGCAACAAATAAAGGCATTCCCGTTTCTTTCGAAATTCTGATCATTTCGAGGCATTCGCGGTAGTTGAGTGCCATGGGCTTTTCTACATATGCGGGTTTACCGGCCTTCATCGCCCTGATGGCATAGCTGGCATGGGAGGAGGGGGGAGTGGCCACATAAATGGCATTGACTTCCCGATCGCGGATTAATTCTTCGGCATCCACATACCAGCGAGGTACCTGGTGCCGCCGTGCATAATCCTCTGCTTTTGCCATATCCCTGCGCATGATGGCCACCAGGCGCGAATGAGGCACCTTGCCGAAGGCAGGACCGCTTTTCATTTCGGTGACATTGCCCGCCCCGATGATGCCCCAGTTTATTTCAGTAAGAATTTCCATCCTTGAAGAAGATGTAACCGGTCACTGGTTACGTGTATAACGATTCATCGTCACTTTTTAAATCTGTCGCGGAAAGCCCAGAGTCCCAGAGCCGGATTGGAGATAAAAAAGATCTCTTCGCCGTTGGGGAGGGTGTTGAAACCGTCCTTCAGTGCCCCGGGATCGTAGCTAGCCACGATTTTGTCGTAATCGGCCCATTGGAATCCCACGCTTTCGATCTCCTGACGGGTCAGGTTACCTTCAACCTTGCCGGGGCAGTAGGTGATGGAGAAGCGTCCTTCGGAGGAGCCGTGTATCAGATGGGCTGCTGCGCTGAGGTTATTTTGCAGGTCTTCGTTTTCAGCGGTGACTTTCAGGGTGTGGGGAGTACCGAAATAACCATATTTACGGATCAGCCGGTCGATTTCCCCGTCCTCGCCGAATTCCTTGAGCGCCGGCGCCAAAACAACCAGTTCCCCACCATCGGCAAGCGCCATCCTGGTGCGGTAAATGCTTTTGTTACCCAGCCAGGTGCTTTTAAATTCCGAGGGGTCGAGCCAGACGACCACTTTTTGCAACGGTTTTTCAACCATCTCAAAATTAACTTCGAGAGAGAGCCTGGCTGCCTTATCAAACACTTCAAAGTCATCGCCGATAAAAAGTCCGTATGTTTGAAGCTTCCCCGCCTTATTCACTCCCACGACTGTCTGGCAATATACGATAGGCAGGTGATTCGCAAAGTGTTCCGAGGCATAGTTGAAGATTTTCCGTACGGGGGTATCGGCCCTTCCCATCATCTTTTCCATTCCGTAGGCCGCCCCTATGAAATGGCTTTTGTTGATTCCTTCGGCACCTCCGGTGCCGACAAAGATATTTTTGTTGTAATTGGCCATTCCCACTACCTCATGGGGAACGACCTGTCCGAGAGAGAGGATCAGGTCAAATCCCCCCTCCACGAGCAACTTGTTGACCTGGGCAGGCCAGGGATAGTCCACGACCCCTTCAGATACTTCCTTCACAAATTCACCAGGTACATAGCCCAGGGTCACTACATCGTTGCGCCAGTCATGGTCTCGGAACAACTCCCGAGGGGTTTTCCCGAACATGTTGCCGATCTGGTGGTCTGTCATGGGCGAGTGGGTCCCCAAAGCGGGCAGGATATCGGTGAGCTTGCTCCCGAAGTATTCGAAGCTCATCTCCGTCAGTTCTCCGGCACGGCTGGGCAGCCGCGTGAAATCGGGAGGTATGGCCAGCACCTTCTTCCGGAAACCTATTTTCTCAAATGCCCGGTATAAGCCGTTTCTTAAATCGTCAGCCGTCATGTTACTGCTGGGCGATCCGCTTTCAAAGAATATCATTTTAAAAACTTTAAGTTGACCATAGAATCACTTTCTCATCCTTTAACTTTCCCTGTCAGGAAGCGGCTGAGGAGCCGGAATAACCTCCCATCCTTGGTCCATCCGCTGACAGACCGGAGGTTATTCCATACACCTGCATTCATCAACCTTATCCTTAACCTCAGCCTATGCTTATCGTCTGACCCTGGCATTTCCCTTCCAGACGCTCCACACCATCTCTTCGTCCGCCGGCTGGACATAGTCGGTGAGGAATGTAGTGGCCAGTGCGCCCGTAGCCCATCCAAACTGCGCCCATTTTTCAGGTTCCCAGCCTTTAAGGATTCCGTAGAGGAGTCCCCCGACGAAACCGTCGCCACCGCCGATCCGGTCGAGAACGTTAATCTTCCTGGGTTCGATTACGTGCCAGTTGTTTCCTTCGAGCATGATGGCGCCCCAGAGGTGTTCGTTTACACTGATCACCTGGCGTAAGGTGTTGGCAAAGACTGAAGCATGCGGGAAAGCTTTCTTAACCCTGCTGATCATCTCCTTAAAAAGATCAATTTCCGAGGAGATTCCCTTGCCTCCTGCTTCCGGGCCCTCAATTCCCAAGCAGAGCTGGAAATCTTCTTCATTGCCGATAAGGATATCGGCTATGGATGCTATTTCGGTAAATATATTATGTAGCTCTGTTTCCCTGCCTTTCCAGAAGGAAGCCCGGTAGTTCAGGTCAAAGGAGATCAGGGTACCGTGTTTTTTTGCAAAACGGGCCAATTCGAGGCAGAATTGACCGGTATCAGGCGACAAGGCTCCGATCAGGCCTGAGATGTGGACAATTTGCACGCCCTCATTACCGAAAATTCTTTCCAGGTCAAAATCTTTAACGTTTAAAGTTCTCCCTACTTCCCCGGCCCGGTCGTTCTGCACCCGGGGACCCCTGACTCCGAAGCCGCTGTCGGCGATGTTAAACTGGTGGCGGAATCCCCACGGATTTTCCTGGGCAACTTCAGGTCCTTCAAAATCCATGTTCCGGCTCCGGAGATTACTTTTTATAAATGCAGCAATCGGGCTGTCCTTTACAAATGTGGTCAGCACTTTTACTGGCAGTCCCAGATAGGAAGAGATGCTGGCCACATTGGTTTCGGCACTGGTAGCATGCATTTCAAACAGGGTACTGCTGTAAACGGGTTGTCCGTTTACGGGCGTAATCCTTACCCCCATGCTGGTCGGTACCAGCATAGCATACTTAAACTCTTTCTTTAACTGAACGCTCATATTGATTTTTGATTTAATATTTTAAAATTTACTTATTGTTTAATGTTTCCGGACTGATCCGGAGGGATTGCTCTCTCCGGAATTGAAACTTCCCGTCGTAGCGCCGACGGGGAAACAAATCCCGGAATAGCGGGATGAATTCGACGGGTTTCAGCACCGGCTTGGCCATAAGCAGAGACCAGGCATTCATGCTTACCTGATACAAAGAACAGATGCGTCAAGGCGCTCGCCGGAAATCAACCGCGGGAAGGGTGGGGTTTGATGTCGGTGAGTTCTTCGATTTTTACCGGTCGGCCTTCATCGATGGATTTCCGGGCAGCCACGCCGATCAGCAGAGACATTGCCCCATCGCGGGTGCCGGCAGCATGCTTCAGGGGATCTGTCATGCCGGGATTTCGGAAGATCTTGTCCTGGAGACGAACATCTCCGCCGCCATGACCGGCCCTGACTTGGGGAACTTTTACCAGTTCCGTCTTTCCGAAATTGTCGGAGACGTATATTTCGTCATAATTTGTCGATTCTTCCTTTTCCTGGCTCATCTCCCGGGCATGGAGTTCCGCCTGGTTGGCCATTTCCTGCCTTCTCCACGGCAGTCCTTCCCAGGAGTCAATACGGCCGTTACGGCCGTTAAACCCGATGGTGAGCCCCTCATAGGGAGAGTATGTTGTCAGAGAATAACTCACGTGCACGTTGTTGGCATATTTGATCTGCAACGCCATTTTGTCGAAGATGTCAATGCTTTCCCTCCAGAGACAATTGTCGCGGATATAACCGTCATATTTTTCATTGTTCACATACAGTTCCATGTATTCCTTGTTTTTGGTAATATCCCAGTAGAATTTGCATTTCTCCTGGTACCCGCAACTACGGCAATTGGGGCCGCGGAAACTGTTGTTTTTACCGTAATGATCCAGGGAACCGATGGCATGCACTTCCACGGGATCGCTGTTAAGCCACCAGTTCAACAGATCGAAATGGTGAGTTGCTTTGTGAAGGAGGAGGGTGCCGCTTTTGTCCCGGTGTCCGTGCCAACGCCTGAAATAGTCGGCTCCGTGGTAAGTGTTCAGATACCAGTGAAAATCAACGGAAACGATTTCACCCACACGCTTTTCGGCCAACAGTTCCTTGATGCGTGTGAACTGTGTCCCGTACCGGTAGTTAAAGCCGACAATGACTTTCTTCCCCGTACGCCTTTCGGCATCGAGAATTGCCTGGCATTTCACCTCGTCGGTGGTCATGGGTTTCTCGGTCAGGACGTCACATCCGGACTCAAGTCCCTTGATAATGAACTCGTCATGGGTGGCATCCACGGTCGTCACGATCAACAGGTCGGGTTTCACCCCGGCCATCATGTCATCGAAATTGGTAAAGGTTGGACAATTGGCTCCGATGAACTTTTTGGCGTATTCAACTCTTCCGGGATTGATGTCGCACAATCCCACAAATTCCACCAGATCTCCATATTGTCTAACAATATTTCTTCCCCAGAAACCGTTTCCCCGGCTTCCGGTACCCACCAAGGCCAGTTTCCGTTTGGGTGCCGGAAACGGAGAACCAGCAGTATGGAACGGACCCACCAGCATCGAACCGGCAACAGCAGCTCCCGACGTTACCAAAAAATCTCTTCTTTTCATAACTGATTAGTTTTGTGATTCTTAAAATATTTCAACCTGTCCTATTTTCAATCCTATCTTAATGGCCGCTTGCCGGCTTAACCTTCCTTTCCGGGATCATACCCCGCCATATGCGCTGTAACCCCCGTCGACGGGAATGACGATCCCTGTAATAAAGGAGGAGAGGTCAGAAAGGAGGAAGAGGGTGGCTCCCTGCAAATCTTCAGGTTCTCCGAATTTTCCCATGGGAGTGCTGTTGACAATCTTCTGTCCGCGGGCGGAATAACCGCCTGTTTTCTCATCCAGCACCAGGAAACGGTTCTGGTTGGTAATGAAAAATCCGGGGGCAATGGCGTTGACCCGTATGCCTACTTTGGCCAGGTGGACTGCCAGCCATTCTGTAAAATTGTTCACCGAAGCCTTGGCAGCCGAATAGGCCGGAATCTTGGTCAGTGGCCGGAATGAATTCATGGATGAAATATTGAGTACAACCCCCTTTTTCTTCTTCAGCATATCGGTTGTGAACACCATGGTCGGCAAAAGGGTTCCCTTGAAATTCAGGCTATAGACCTTGTCAAATCCTTCCATCTGCAATCCGTAAAAGGTATCCTCGGGGTGATCGATATCTTTTTCTTCCATTTGCTCGACTTTTGTCGTAGCCTGGGGACTGTTTCCCCCTGCGCCGTTGATCAGAATGTCGATGCTTCCCAGTTTTTCATTGATCTCGGCTTTTGCCCTGATCAGTGATTCCTTGTCAAGCACATTGGCTTCAATTCCGATTACTGTTGCATTGCATTCCAGGGCAATTTCATCAGCCACTCTTACCGCTGTTTCCCTGTTGATGTCGGCAATAGCCACTTTCATACCGGCAGAAGCCAGCGCTTGCACCATCGTAGTGCCCAAAACACCGGCTCCCCCGGTGATGACACATACTTTCCCTTTAAGATCTTCAAACGATAACTTGTTCATACTTTTTATTTAAATTCATGATAAAACTCCAGATTTTCCCGGGTGATGATTTCTATGGGAGCATAGTTGTATTCCCTGACAGGCAGTTTATGGACAACCCCCTGAAAAAGGGCATTTACAGCATCATATCCCTGCTCTTCGGGGCGCTGACAGATCAGGAAATCCACGATTCCCACGGTGAGGAATTTTTTGTTCTCGGGAAGGAGATCATGCCCGATCAGCCTGATGTTATGCAAGCCGTATTCCCCGATGGTCCTTGCTGCCAGATAAACTTTAGAACTGGTCACGAAAATGCCCTCGGGCCGGTATTCCTCATAAAGCTCCTTCAATTTTACATGAGAGGCATTCAGATCATCTATGGAAATTTCGAAGGTTCTGACCTGCCTGTCAGGCTGGTTCTTCCTGTACCATTCATAGAATCCCATCTCGCGCTGAACAAGATGGTTCTGGTGTTCCATCTCCTTCGCATAATGAAGTATCAGCAAGCTGCCCCCGCCGGGTGTCAGCAAACTGAGCAAACGGGCCGAAAGCATGCCGCACCTGTATGAATTTTGTCCGAAATAGGCCAATTGTCCCTGATCGGGAATGTTGGAATCAATAAAGACGAAAGGGACATTCCCTTCTTTCAGCCTGGCAATGAAAAGAAGCGATTCTCTCGAAAAAAAAGGTGCCAAAACCACCCCGTCAGGATGAAGGCTCAGAATCTGTTCCGCCTTGGCCACAAAATCAAGGGGATGGTTCTGACTGTAGGTGAATGATTCATGGGAGATCCCAAACTGACGCAATTCGGAAATCCGCTTTTTGATGCCTGCGGCCGGTTTTGTCCAGTATCCTTCCCTGGAAAGGGGTGTGGGTAAGAGCGTGGCAAAAAGCAACTTCTTCTTCGATGCCAGCGCTCTGGCCATCACATTGGGATGGTAATCTAATTCCTTAATGATCCGCATGACAGTCTCCCTGGTCTCCTCCGACACTTCACCCCGGTTATGCAATACCCTGTCCACAGTGCCTATGGAAACATTCGCCCTCTGGGCAATATCCTTAATCCGTATCTGTCTTTTTTGATCCACCTTTATCAGATTGCGACCGGGTAACTCCGATCAGAAAATCAAAAATAGTGATTAATTTGCCTCCGTGTACGAACACGGAAGCAAAAAGAGCAAAAATAGTCATGCTCTTTAACATGTTTCAGGCAATTGTAGCGCTTTAACATTCTGCCAATGATTTGTAATCCCGTATTCACCAATTTTGGAGGGTTAAAAAAAATCCTTACTTTCACAGTTTGTATTAAGGATGACATATCTCTTAACAGTTAAAAATCAAACGAATGAAAAATCAGATGAAGAAAGGAATTTCAAGAAGGCAGTTTATCGGTACCACAGCCGCAGGGCTGGCGGGAATTGCCATTTTGCCGGGATTGGCTGGATGTAAACCGAAAGCAGTTCCGGGGACTGATCTCCGGCTGGGATTTATTGGCATGGGGAGGCAGGCGATGTTCCTGCTCAACGGGTTCATTAACATTCCGGGAGTGAAAGTAGTTGCCGGCGCTGATGTTTATGGGATCAAGTGCAAGCGGTTTGAGAAGCGGGTGAAGGCTTTTTATGCCGGAAAGGGAGAAGAGGCCGAAGTTCAAACCTACGAAAATTACAAGGATCTTCTTATCCGTGAGGACATCGATGCCGTAGTGGTTGCCACACCCGACCATTACCATGCCATAATTGCCATTGATGCAGTCAGGGCGGGTAAGGATGTTTACCTGGAAAAACCGCTGACCTTTACCATTAAGGAAGGGCAGGAATTGCGCAAGGCTGTTCGTGAGAGCAACCGCATTCTTGCCGTGGGAAGCCAGCAGCGTTCCGATCCGAACTTCCAGCATGCCGTGAAACTGGTTCAAGATGGCGTCCTGGGAAATATCATCACCGCGCACGCCTATGTAGGAGCTCCTCCGAAACCCTACGACCTGCCTGAGGAGACCCTTCCGGCAGATCTCAACTGGGATCTCTGGCTCGGACCGCTTCCCGATACCATTCATTACAACAACGAACTGAATCCGCTGATCACCCTCGATCCCGACCAGGACGAAACCATCTGGGGGGCCTGGCGCTGGTACAAGGAAATGGGGGGCGGCTTCACCACCGACTGGGGAGCACATATGTTTGATATTGTCCAGTGGGCCCTGAAAATGGATGAGAGCGGACCGGTGGAGATCTCCCCGGTGGGAGACGGCACTGAATTTATGACCTTTAAATATGCCAACGGCACGGTGATGACCTCCGAACCTTTTGATGAAAGACGTACCAAGGGAGTGAAATTCATCGGGGAGAAGGGCTGGATTATGGTCACCCGCGGTGCCTTCGAAGCCTCCGACCCGGCATGGGTTCCGGCAGCCCCCGAAACGGCCGACGATACGCCTTACGAAACTAAGATCCCCCACCAGTTGAACTTCATCGAAGCGGTGAGGGAAAGAAAGGAGCCTGCCGTTCCCGTGGAAGTGGGCCACCGTACCTGCACGGTTTGTACTTTGGGAAATATCGCTTGTGAACTGAAAAAGACCATCAAATGGGATCCGGTGACCGAAACGCTCGTTGAAGACGACGGTTCTGCGGAAGCACTGCTCCATTACCAATATCGCGAACCTTACACCCTGGGGTAGACCCCTCGGAGGTTCTTTAATCCTATCCCGCAGATCAGGCGGAAACAGAGTTTTTCCTGCAAATGACGCAGTTTTTCGCTGAACTTTCCGGAAAACACTGCTATCATCAGCCTTATCTGCGGGATTTTCTGTCAATCTCCGTAACCTTCACGATACGTTAACTATCCTTTTCACTCAGAGCCAGCCAACGCAGCTCCTTTTCCTCCAGTAAAGCAGTGATCTCCCCGATTTCGTTCGATACGGAAAAAAGAGCTTCATGGCCCAGATGCCCGGAACTTAACGATTCTTCCAAACTCCTTTTTCGCTCCTCCAACCGGGGAATCTCATTTTCCAACTGCTCCAGTTCGCGTTTTTCTTTGAAAGTCAGCTTATTCCTTTCTGCGGCATCTGGTTTTTCCTTTTCCCGGGGAGGGTTTTCCTTTTTAACCGGCTTGATGGCCTGTTCTGCCAATTCCCGGGCATTACGGAATTGCGTATAGTTTCCCGGAAAATCCTGAATCTTGCCATCTCCGTGAAAAATAAAAAGGTGATCGACAATTTTGTCCATGAAAAATCGATCGTGCGACACGACAATGACGCACCCTTCAAAGGAGTGCAGATACTCTTCCAGAACATTCAGCGTTAAAATATCCAAATCATTGGTGGGCTCATCGAGGATCAGAAAGTTGGGGTTCTGCATCAGTACCGTACAGAGATAGAGGCGCCGTTTTTCCCCTCCGCTGAGTTTTTCAATATAATCGTACTGGACTGCCGGAGGGAACAGAAAACGGGTCAGCAATTGGGAGGCGCTCATGGAATTTCCCCCTTCCGTCCTGACCACTTCGGCAATTTTGTTTACTGCATCAAGCACTTTTTCTCCGGGATCAAAAGCCATTCCTTCCTGCCGATAGTAACCGAAACGGATTGTTTTACCCGGTACGATGCTTCCGCGGTTGGGCTGCTGCTGACCGGTAATCAACTCCAGAAAAGTAGTTTTGCCTGTTCCATTATCACCAACAATACCTACCTTTTCAAAACGGGAGAAAGAATAGGTGAAATCCTCCAACAGGCGGATGTCTCCGTAGGACTTTGAGAGATGACGGATCTCCAGGATTTTCTTTCCCAGCCGGGCAGAACCGACTGACAGATCGACGGCCTTATCGTCTGACCGTTGCCTGGCTTTTTCCTGAATTCCGGCAAAGGCTTTGATCCGGTACTTTGCCTTATGTGATCGTGCCTGGGGCATCCGGCGCATCCATTCGATCTCGGTGCGCAACAGGTTTCGGGCTCTGTTAATGCCGGCCTGACGCGATTCCATGCGCTCCTCCCGCTTCTCGAGGAAATAGCTGTAATTCCCAGTATACCGGAATATTTCGTTGTTCTCAAGTTCCAGTATCTCATCACAAACCCGGTCGAGGAAATAGCGGTCATGGGTGACCATCAGCAGGGTGATGGAGGAGCGTTCAAGATAGGTCTCAAGCCACTCAATCATGTCAAGATCGAGGTGGTTGGTGGGTTCATCGAGTAAGAGAAAATCAGGATGGCTGATCAGCACCTTGGCCAGCCCCAGCCGTTTCTTTTGTCCCCCCGACAACTCACATACCTGCGCTTCCAACTGATCGATTCTCAACTGGGTAAGGATTTGCCTCACTTCCGTTTCGGCATCCCAGGCCCCCAACTGTTCCATCTCCCCGGTGAGGCGCGCAATCCCTTCCTGGTCATGGTGCAATAATGCCAGCTCATATTCTCTCACCAACTGCAATTTTTCGTTGTCGGCGGTGAAGATCTCCTCCCAAACAGTGTGGGAGGGGTCAAGTTGGGGCGATTGCTCCAGATATCCGATCCTGAGGTCGTTGGTCCAGGTAATCCGGCCACCATCCGGGGTATCCTTTCCTGCAAGCAGGTCAAAAAGCGAACTCTTCCCGGCTCCGTTACGGGCGATCAGGGCGACCTTCATATCTTTGGCAATGGTGAAGGAAATGCCCTCAAAGAGCAATAGCCCTCCGTAACGCTTGGTCAGATCTTCGGCTTGCAGGTATGGAATCATTCAGGAAATTTTCAGCAAAATTAATATTTAAAAAATAACTAACAGATTAGTTGTATAACTAAAATATTAGTTATATATTTGTCCCGGATATCCAAAGAGAAATACAAGGAGTTATCAAACAATTTAAAAAATCAGACAATGAAATTTTCAAGAATTTTTCTAATGATGTTATGAAAGAGCTGACCAAAGCCGAGGAGCAGATCATGCAGATCTTGTGGGATCTGGAGAAGGGCTTCGTGAAGGATATCGTGGAGCGGTTTCCCGATCCGAAGCCGGCTTACAATACGGTGTCGACCATTGTCAGGATTCTGGAGCAGAAGGGATTTGTGGACCATACGGCCTACGGCAAGACCCATGAGTATTTTCCGCTGGTCGGCAAGAGTGACTATACCCGAACTTTCATGAAGAATTTCATGCGGAACTATTTCAGCGGCTCCTTCCGGGAGATGGTCTCTTTTTTTGCCAAAGAGGACAACTTGTCAGTGGCGGAGTTGGATGAACTGATGCAACAAGTCAGGGACGATATAACGGCAGAAGAGGAGGATTAGGATGCATAATCTGGTCAACTACCTGTTGGAATCGGGGGTCAGTCTGACGCTGTTTGCCCTGGTTTATCTATTATTCCTGAGGAGGGAGACTTTTTTCAGGACCAATCGGTTGTTTCTCCTCTTTTCCGTTTTATTTTCCTTATTGCTACCCTTACTAGCCATTCCGGTGCTGGCACCGCGGGCGGTCATCCTTCCGGAAGTTACGGTGACGCCCTACCGGAACCTGCTGGAAACGGTATTGGTGGAGCGCCAGCGCTTTTCCGGAAATGTGGAGCAATTCGTCATCTCCTCCCGGCTGATCGTCAACTTATGGCTAGCGGGGGTTCTGGTGATGGCCATCATTTCCCTGTTGCGCCTGGGACAGATATTACGCATTATCCGGAAAGGGAAAGTGACCGATTCCGGCGATTTTAAGATGGTACTGAATGGCAGGGAGAGTGATCCCTTTTCCTTTATGAACTATCTTTTTATTCCCGAGGATTACGCACAGATTCCCGGTTATGACCAGATCGTCTATCACGAACGGGAGCATATCAGGCAGGGGCATACCTGGGACATTCTTCTGCTCGACATCCTGCTGGTTTTCCAGTGGTTCAACCCCTTTATCTGGATGCTGAAAAGGGCGGTCCGTGAAAATCACGAGTACCTGGTCGACCGTGCCGTCCTCCGTTCGGGGATGACCCCCGCCGATTACAAAAATCTACTCCTTTCAGAAGTGGTGGGGAGCAAGGTTTTCGCAGCACACCATTTCAATAATTCCTTACTTAAAAACCGATTTAAAATGATGACAAAAATACCTTCCCGCAAGGCTGCGGGAATTAAAATCGTTTCAGGATTGATGATCGCCCTGGCTTTGGTGGTCGTGTTTGCCTGTGAAAAGAAAACAAGCACGAAATTAGATGCCGGCGCTGGTGAAAACCTGACGATCGAACCATCCGATTCCCTCCTGAAGATCTCGGGATCCCGTGAAGAAGTCAGAAAACTGGATTCCATACTGGGTTCACGCAACTATGAAATGATAACGATGACGGACCAGAATTCGGATAGAAGCTACATTCTCCTCAAATCAGGGGATCCCGGGAAAGGAACCAGCCCCGTGTCTGAGACGTTGAACCTGGATGAATTGCAGGATGAGAGCGAGGTCTTTTTCATTGTGGAGGAGATGCCTGAATACCCTGGCGGGGAAGCTGCCCTGCGAAAATTCATTTCGGAAAAAATCCTCTATCCCGTGATCGCCCAGGAAAATGGAATCCAGGGGAAGGTGTATGTCTCCTTTGTGGTTTCGGCCGACGGGAGCGTGAGGAATGCCAGGATTGCCCGCGGTGTGGATCCGGTCTTGGACAAAGAGGCCCTCAGGGTCGTCAATTCCATGCCTCGGTGGACTCCCGGCAAGCAGCGGGGCAAAGCCGTAAATGTCTCCTACACGGTGCCTATCAGCTTTGTCCTGCAATAACCCTGTAATGGTTGGGATAAATTTTGCCTTTTGAACCTATCTTTCCTGACAAGTATAACTTGGCCATGATTTAAAAAACGTTCCATGACCTGCAGGGTTTCCCCTTCCGCCGGACTCAGGCTTTTATCTGTCCTCTTTTTCTCTTTTTTCTTCGGTTCCCTTCAGGCCCAGGAGGAAGAACTGATGCCCGATCCTTTTGATCGTCAGGTAGAATCTACCGGCATCAAAGACTCTTTATTGCTCTCTTCGAGGCCTGGTTATGGGGAATATCGCCATGCGCTGGCCCTGCGTGAAGGTTTCGACTACCCCGGAGCTCTGGCAGCCCTTCAGCAGGCGCTGGCCCGGGACTCCACCAACACCGTGTGGTGGTCTGAACTGGCCGATCTCTGCATCGCCATGGGGAACTCGGTCGATGCGCTCCATACTTATCAGCATGCGCTGACCATCACTCCCGGCCATCTTCCGCTGAAGGGGCGTATGGGCAGGTTGCTGCTGATTATGCAGGAGAACAGGGAAGCCTACCGCGTTTTTACGGAACTGCGGAAAGCCGATTCCCTCAACCTCTTCTTCAACAGACAGCTGGCCATCAGCGCTTCCCGTCTGAATAAAAACCGGGAAGCCAAACAGCTCTTCCAAAAGGTGCTGGAGATGAATCCCCGTGATCTGGGAAGTTCCCTGGCGCTGGCCACCCTATATCAGCAGGATACTGCCTTTGTAAAGGCCCGGGAGATTCTCACCGGAGCTCATGAGCTGTTTCCGGGAAATTCCTTACTTGAACTGAGGCTTGCGCAAAACGATTATTACCTGAAGGAGTATGCCCGGGCCGCTGAAGGATATGCACAGTACCTCTCCCATAATGACACCACCCTGAACATCCGCAAGGAATACGGGGTGGTGCTCTATTTCAGCAAAGAGGAGGATATGGCCCTGCTGATGCTGGAACCCCTCCTTCACCTGGCCCCCAACGACCCGATGGTTCCGTATTATATGGGGCTGAGTTACAAAAACCTGAAGGATTTTGAGGCGGCAAAACAGTATCTTAAGCTGGCTGAAGAACTCACCATTCCATGGTATCTTCCGTTCATCCACCGCACCATGGCGCAGATCCACGGGTTATGCCGTGAGTTTCCCGAGGCCATAGCTTCTTACCGGAAAGTGCTCGAACTGGACCCTTCCGACACCGAGGTGCTCTTTGAAATGGCCACCACATATGAGGAGTTTGAGAGCGACAAGACGGTGGCATTCCAATTTTACAGGCAATATATCGAAAAATCCGGAAAGGGAGCGCTGAATGAAGCCTATGCCCGTAGCCGGATGGCCAAAATCAGGGAAGCCCTCTTCTTCGACAACCGGGGGAAGAACCTCATGCTTCCGGAATAAATGGTCACTGTACGATGGCGGTGCCCTCCTTCCCTTTTTATTGAAGTGGAATCAGCAGCCCATAATTTGCTATTTTTGAGAATTACTGAAATTTGATTCCGGTTAAGTATAAATCGGTCAATTGGAATTATCGCGGTAGAGCCGACGGAGAAACGAATCCCTGTTACCCGGGAAGAGTCCGACGGATTTCACCACCAGATCCTTCCATAAGCAGAGAACAGGCATTCATCCTTACCTTGCACAGAGAATGGATGGTGTCAATGCACTCACCGGAATTTATTAAACTTGGCATTATGGCATCTACGGACATATCAGGATTTATCCTTAGGCCAGCGCAGGAAAGTGACATTCCGGCCTTGTATGAACTCATCAGGGAATTGGCTGTTTACGAAAAAATAGAGAATGATTTAACAGCTACGGAAGAAATGCTGTACGATGCCATTTTCCGGCGGAAGGTAACGGAGGTGTTGATGGCGGAATATCGGGGAGAATTGGTAGGCTACGCCATCTATTTCTATAATTTCTCCTCCTTTATTGGATTGCCGGGGCTTTACCTCGAAGATATCTACATCAGGTCGCAGTACCGGGGGCAGGGATTTGGCAGATATACGCTTGCCTTTCTGGCGAAGTTGGCCCTGGAAAAGAAATGCTGGGGTATGGAGTGGACCGTGCTGGACTGGAACAAACCATCTATTGACTTTTATGAAGGCATGGGAGCCATCAACCGTAAAGGCTGGCTGATTTACCGTCTGAAAGGCACCGCTTTAGCTGAGCTGGCGGGAAAGCTTTAAGGTAATGCCAGTGCCTGGTACATCACCTCCACGGGGTGAAGGGCATCGCGGCCTGTGCCGTCCTTGATATGGTGGCGGCAGGAGGTTCCCGGTGCCGAGACCAGGGTGGTTTCCGCTGCTGCCCGTACTTCTGGGAAGAGGATCAATTCGCCGATCTTCATTGAGAGTTCATAATGTTCCTTTTCGTAGCCGAAGGCGCCGGCCATGCCGCAGCATCCCGAGGGAATCTCCCTGACGCTGTAATTTTCGGGCAAGGAGAGCATCTTTTTCGTGGGGGCGGTGGAGGCCACTGATTTCTGCTGACAGTGGCCGTGGAGGAGGATCTCCTTTTTCTCACGGGTAAAGGATTCCGGGGAGATATTTCCGGCATCCAGTTCGCGGCAGAAGAACTCCTCGAAGAGGAGGGCATTTTTCGCCAGGCAAGACGCAGCGGGCCGCAGTTCCTCGTTCACCAGTTCAGGGTATTCATCGCGGAATGCCAGGATCGCGGAGGGTTCAATGCCCACCAGGGGGGTGTCGCCCGAGATCATGTCTTTCAGCATCAGCACATTGTCGGTGGCGATTTTCCGGGCGGTTCGGACCAGTCCCTTCGAGAGCCAGGTGCGGCCGCTTTCGCGGTGAACGGGAATACGTACCTCATAGCCCAGGCGGGTGAGCAACAGGATCGCCTTGATGCCGATATCGCTCTCGTTGAAATTGGTGAACTCATCATTGAAGAGGTAAACTCTCTTTTTGGGATTTTCGACGGGCAGAACGGTGCCGTTCCGGAACCAACGGCTTAGGGTGATGCGGGATAAGTGTGGCAGGTTGCGTTGGGTGTGGAATCCCACCATTTGTTTAAAGAAAGCCTGCTTCATCATGAAGTTGGCCAAGGGCTGCACAAGGATGGCCAGCTTTTCCAGGCGCGGCAGGTATGCTACCAGCCGGCTCCGGAAGGGAATGCCGTAAATGTCATAGTAGTGCTGCAGGAATTCCGCCTTCAACTTGGCCATATCGACATTGGAAGGGCATTCAGCTTTACAGGCTTTGCAGGAGATGCACAGGTCGAGGATCTGGTAGATTTCCTTCTGGTCGAAGGGATTTCCCCCGTTGGGTTTGGAGAGGAGCTCCCTGAGGAGGTTGGCCCTTCCGCGGGTCGTCTTGTCTTCATCACGGGTGGCCATGTATGAGGGGCACATGGTCCCTCCGATGATTTCCGACTTGCGGCAATCGCCCGAGCCGTTGCACTTCTCAATTGATGCGAAAAAGTTTTTGTTGGCTGAAAAGTCAAAGAGGGTGTTGAAAGTAGGAATCACCGTGCCGGGTTCAAACCGGAAATTGTCGGTGATGGGGGGCGTATCCACGATTTTCCCGGGATTGAAGAGGTTATCCGGGTCCCAGGTCCGTTTCAGGTTGCGGATCAACTGGTAGTTGTGTTCTCCCAGCATGAAGGGGATGAATTCGCCGCGGACGCGTCCGTCACCATGTTCTCCGCTGAGGGATCCCCGGTATTTGCGGACCAGGGCGGCCAGGTCGGTCATCAGGTCACGGAAGATCTTCACATCTCCTGGATCCTTCAAGTTAAGCAAAGGCCGGAAATGGATCTCACCAGTGGCAATATGGGCATAGAAAATACTCGAGAGGCCGTATTTTCCCAGGATCACCTTGAATTCCGCCACATAGTCGGGCAAGAACTCCGGGTGGACGGCAGTATCCTCGAAGCCGGGGACCCCCTTTCTTTCTCCCGGAACGTTTGCCAGCACCCCCAGTCCGGCTGTACGCAACGCCCACACTTTTTTGATGGAATCGGCACCTGTGACCAACGGAAAGGCGTAACCCAGTCCGGCCGCCTTCATATCTGCAATCATGGCATCGCTGGCGGCAAGCAACTCCTCTTTAGTGTCGAAAGCCAGTTCTATCATCAGGATGGCCCCAGGATCTCCTTCCACGAAAAAGCGGTTCTTGCGCTGTTCGATATTCTCTTTGGTGCACTCCAGGATGACGTCGTCCATGAGTTCCACTGCCCGGGGCTGGTGCCGCAGGGCGATCAGGTTGGCCTTGAGCGATTCTTCGAGGGTGCCGAAATGGGCGCATATGAGTCCCATGTGTTTGGGTGGCAGGGGAATCAGGTTCACCTTGATACGCTTCATGAAGGCCAGGGTCCCCTCGCTTCCGGCGAGCAGTTTGCAAAAGTTGAAAGGGTCCCCGCCGGGCGTAAAAACTTCGCTCTCGAGCAGGACGTCGATGGCATAGCCCATGTTGCGACGGGTCACACGGGGATCGGGGAAATTCTCCCTGATGGAGGCCTGGTTGGCAGGATCGGAGAGAATTTCGCAGATGTTGCGGTAAATTCTGGTTTCCAGGAGGGTGGGGTCCCCTTCGCATTTGGCCCTGAACTCCTCTTTGGTAAGGGGCCCGAAGGTCACTTCCGACCCGTCGGAGAGGATCACGTCGGCTTCCAGGATATGCTCGCGGGCGCTGCCGTAAATAATGCTGTGGAGTCCGCACGAGTTGTTGCCCACCATGCCGCCGATACAGCAGCGGTTGGCGGTGGAGGTCTCAGGACCATACTGGAGACCGTGGGGTTCCAGCCATTTGTTGAGTTCTGCGGGAATCACCCCCGGCTCCAACCATACCCAATGCTCTTCCTTGTTGAATTCCAGGATCTTGTTCATGTATTTGGAGATGTCCATGACAATACCCGGACCTACCACCTGTCCGGCCAGGGAAGTGCCCCCGGCACGGGGAATCACCGATAGCCCGTGACTTTTGGCGAAGTTCATAATTTTCAGTACGTCACCGTTGTTTTTGGGCCGGGTGACCGCCGCAGGTTTTTCCTTGTAGGAAGAGGCATCGGTGGAGTAGAGGATCCGCTGGACGTTGTCAGTGAACAAGTCGCCGTCGAGGGAAGCTTTCAGCGCATCAAATTCCTGCTGTGAGATCATAAAGCTGGGTTTTGGTGACAACAAAGATATTAAATTGATCTTTAAAGAGGATCGGAAAGTCTCTTACTTTGACTTCATCGGCGGAAATGATTATTTTTGTTAACACAAAATGAGATTGCTATGACTGCTAATGTGATTAAGTCGCAGGAAATCGTCGAGAGGATATTTGGACTCTCCCTGGAAGAAAAGGAGAAGCTTAAGAATTTGATCGAATGCAATATTGCTTAAGAAAGGCGGAACGAAATTGCGGATAATGATAAGTTGACTATAATCAAGAAAAAAGAAGGAAAATTGAATTTTTCTGATGATATTAACCACTTGAAGCAAATAGGTTTATTAATGTAGAAGGATGTTTTGCGAGAATGTTAGTCTTTGTAAATAATAGACGTGTAGAGGTTTTTGGTGGCGCCACATTGCTGGATGTAGTCAGGGCTTACTCTCTGACCAGTAGCAAGCGGTTACTCAGCGGCTACCTGGCCGTTTACGACCGTTTCGGTTACAACACCGAACCCGATGGACCGGCTGTGGAGGGGGGTCATTATTTTCTGCGGGTAGCTGCCCGAAGCAAAAGGTGATGATCAGCCTGGAGCATTTATATATTCTGTGTTGAAGTAAGGGCGGGAATCTGAATGAAGTAATTGTTTAAGCGAATATTATATAGTTATGTATTTCAATAGGATATTGATTTTTTCCTTTGTTCTTCTTTTGTCTGTGCCCCAGGTATCGCAGGCGGGCAGAAAGTGTAAAAAGGGCGTTGAAGTGGTGATTCTCCATACCAACGATATGCATTCCAAGATCGACAACATGGCGAAGCTTACCTGGCTGGCCGACAGTTTGCGCCAACAGCACCGCTATCTTTTTCTGGTCTCCGCCGGCGATAATTTCACCGGCAATCCCATTGTCGACATGTACCCCGAGGTAGGGTATCCTATGGTTGATCTGATGAATAAGGCGGGTTTTGTGCTGTCGGCCATGGGGAACCATGAGTTTGACATGGGTCAGGAACAGTTTTCCCAGCGGAGGAAAGAGGCCGGTTTCCCCTTTATCAGCGGCAATATTGACGTGAGCGGGTCACATCTGAGAAAAATCAGGCCCTGGGTGACCCTGAAAGCCGGTAAGTGCCGGATTCCGTTGGTTTCCTTTATTCAACTCGAAAAGAATGGGATACCCTCGTCGCATCCTTCGCGCCTGGAGGGGATTAAATTCACTCCGGCAGATGTGAAGACTGCTGATTTCCTGTTTTTAAAGGAAAAATATGGTATGCTGGTCGGGCTGACTCATTTGGGCATTGAGGGGGACGTTCAGCTGGCCCGGAAATACCCGCAATTTGACCTGATCATCGGGGGTCATTCCCATACGGTGATGGACAAACCATTGGTTGAAAATGGTGTAACCATTGTCCAGGCCGGCTCCCAACTGAAGAGTGTGGGGAAGACCACCCTGGCTATTGAAGCAGGTAAGATTACCGGTATCGATTATGAACTGATCTCCCTGGATGCATTCGAAGGAAGGGATCTTGCCGTTCAGGCGGCTATTGACCATTACAACGACAATGAGGAGATGAACCGTGTTCTTGCCTCAGCGGTCACCCCGATGACCGGAAAGGAGGAGTTGGGAGCCATGATGACCGATGCCCTGACGGCCATGAGCGGTGTCGAAATTGCCTTCCAGAACATAGGCGGCATCAGGATTCCCTCACTTTCTGCCGGGGATATCCTTTATCGCGATATCTTCCGTCTCGACCCCTTCGGAAACCAGGTGGTAGTGTTCGAAATGACTCTTCCTGAGATCAAATCGCTCATTCTGAATGCCTATAACCGCAACAAGGAAGCCGACCTGATGGTCTCAGGGATGACCTATACTGCGCTGGTGGATGGTGACGGTTCTTGTGTCGGCGTAGAGATGAAGGGAACGGACGGCCAGCCCCTTGACCCTGCCAAAACCTATAAGGTGGGTATGAACAGCTACATCAGCGCCAGCTACACCTTTGACCATGCCGACCCGGGAACGGTCAACTACGAAACCACTGCCCAGACCCTTATCAGCTACCTGAAAAAAGTACAGAAGGTCGATTACCAGGGCACCCGCAGAACCGCAGTCAGGTCAATATGATCAGCATTTTTTCTAATTTTATACTCTATTTTTAAAATATGGCAGAATTTTTATATCAGAAACCTTTTCCCATCTTGAAGGATGAGACCCCTTACCGTTTGGTAACCCGTGAATATGTTTCTGTGGGGGAAGCCGGAGGCCGCAGGTTGCTGAAGGTAGCCCCCGAAGGGTTGGAGTTGCTGGCCCGTGAAGCTTTCACCGATGTTTCCTTTTACCTCAGGCCAGGTCATCTGGCCCAGCTTTCCTCCATCCTGGAGGATCCGGAAGCTAGTGACAACGACCGTTTTGTGGCCTACACCATGCTCCTTAACCAAGTGGTTGCGGCAGAAGGGCAGTTGCCTACCTGCCAGGACACAGGAACGGCCATCGTTATCGGTAAAAAGGGCGAGAATGTCTACACAGGGGTAAACGATGCCAAACACCTGTCGAAAGGGATTTACGATACGTATACCGAAAAAAACCTCCGTTACTCGATGATTGTTCCGCTGACCATGACGGAAGAGAAAAATACCGGCACCAACCTGCCTGCCCAGATCGACATCTATGCGGAACAGGGGGATGCCTATGAATTTCTTTTTGTCACCAAGGGGGGAGGATCTGCCAACAAAACTTTCCTTTATCAGCAGACCAAGGCATTGCTCAACGAGGAGAGCCTCGAGAAGTTTGTCCGTGAAAAGATCAGGGACCTGGGCACTTCTGCCTGTCCGCCTTACCATCTGGCGCTGGTTATCGGGGGCACCTCCGCGGAAGCCACGCTGACAGCAGTCAAGAAGGCTTCTGCCGGGTATTTTGACCATCTTCCCACGGAAGGGAACGCCGGGGGCCAGGCCTTCCGGGATTTGTACTGGGAAGGGCGGGTAAAGGAGATCTGCCAGGAATATGGATTGGGCGCCCAGTTCGGGGGCAAGTATTTCGTTCACGACGTGAGGGTGATCCGCCTTCCACGTCATGCGGCTTCCTGTCCGGTGGGAATAGGGGTGAGCTGCAGTGCCGACCGCAATATCAAGGCAAAGATCACCGAGGAGGGGATATTTGTTGAGCAGTTGGAGAAGAACCCGGCCCGTTTCCTGCCCAAAGAGGCTCCCCATCTGAAGCCAGCAGTGACCCTTGACCTGGACCGTCCCATGGAGGAGGTGCTAGCGGAACTTTCGAAATACCCGGTAAAGACCAGGCTCAGCCTCAACGGCACTCTGATTGTGGCTCGCGATGCCGCCCATGCCCGTATCAAACAGATGATCGACAGCGGTGAACCCATGCCCGACTACTTCAAGAACCATCCGGTTTATTATGCCGGTCCGGCCAAGACCCCCATCGGCATGGCCTCCGGAAGTTTCGGGCCTACCACGGCAGGGCGGATGGATGTTTATGTGGAACAGTTTCAGAGCTTGGGAGGCTCGATGATCATGCTGGCCAAGGGGAACCGCAGCCAGGCCGTTACCGACGCGTGCAAAAAACACGGCGGCTTCTACCTCGGCTCCATTGGCGGACCGGCAGCCATTTTAGCCAAGGAGAATATCAAATCGGTCGAACTGGTGGCCTTTGAGGAACTCGGCATGGAAGCCGTACGGAAAATCAGGGTGGAGAACTTCCCCGCCTTTATCATTGTCGATGACAAGGGAAACGACTTTTTCCAGCAACTCTAAAAAGCTAAATTGTTATCTATGAACACTGTGTGATCTCTAAAAAGAGTTTACAGCGTTTTTACCAAACCAGCCCTGGAAAGGTTGACAGGTATAAACCAGAAGCAATTGCACCATTATGCCACCGGACTGAAAAAGCCCCGTCCGGCGCAGCGAAAATAAATTGAATCTGCTTTGCATAAATTAGGTAAAGAACTATTAACCATTCAATTATAACTTGCTCCAACTAACTGGAACTTATTGCTGAAGGCCTGATGTATCCCCATTTTCCAAATTTTAAAATTAATTCCTTTTTCAAATTTTCAAATTGTCACTTATGAGTGCTGCCATTGTACGCATAGAAGGTGAAATAATTGATCATCAACAGGCTCTTGAGAAGTTGGTCGCTTTTCTGACCAGGCAGTCCAAGCCCCATTTGCTGGTGGTGACGGCTCTCCCTGGGCTATCACAGGCCATAAGGAATGAAATCGATAAAACCCATGAGAAAGCCTATTCGCAGGCTTCGATTGAAGACATTTTCGAAAAACTGGCATCCCTGGTATTTTCCCCTTCCGGAGCCGATAAAGAGTCAGGAAACAATGAGATGTCTCCAAGAAAAGAGGAGTTCCGCCGGCAGTGCCTGCGACTAACCGGATTGCTGCGGGGGATCCATCTTACGGGTGATTATTCTGTGGCTCTGAAGGACCAGGTGATGAGTTTCGGGGAGTTGCTGACAGCATGGCTTGTGGCAGCCCGGCTTGAGCAGATCCTTACCAAGGTCGTGTCCCATGAATTCCGCGGGCAGGCAGGGATGTTCCCGGAAACAGGCAAACCGCTCGTTGCCGTCCTCACTCCGGAAGAGCTGGGACTCCGGGTTACGGCCGACTATGGCAACGCCACAATCATCTCACTGGACCATCCTGAGGCGATAGCTTCCGCTGCCGGGGAGGTCGTTGTCGTTCCGGGATCCTACGGCATCGCCCCTTACGGAAAGATTGCCCGCACAGGGCGGTCGGCGGCTGACTATACGGCAGCCTTTCTGGCGGGAGCCCTCGGGGCGGAGCAGTTGATTCTTTGGAACTTGAGAATGGAATTCACCAGCGTCGACCCGGAAATTGTTCCCCAAGCCGGCATCCTTCGTCACCTCACCTATGCCGAAGCCAGCGAACTCTCCTATTTTGACCATTTTGATTTTCATCCCCGGACGGTGGAACCACTTCAAGCCAACAATATCCCTATCCATATCCTCAGCGCTTCGACCCTTGATTTTCAGCCTGAGACGGTCATCAGCTCCGAGGAACATCCTTCGGAGACGGTCGTGAAAAGCATCGCCGGCACCGATGACCTGTCGGTTCTGCAGCTCAACGGTCCGGGTGTGGGACTCAAGCCGGGCATCCTGGCCCGGATTACCGGTAAATTAGCCGAAGAAGGAATCAACATCAAATCGGTCATCACCAGCCAGGTGAGCATCAATATCCTCCTGGGCAGGAAAGAGGGAGCTGTTGCGCAGCGGATTGCAGGGGAGTTGGGATTTACGGCGGTCAGTGAGATCACCCTGCTCGACGAGGTTACCCTGGTAGCCATCGTAGGCCATGGTATGCAGAACCATTACGGTATCTCAGCCACACTTTTCAAAGCCGTAGCAAACCACCAGATTAACGTAATCCTTAGCGGTTCGGGCGCCTCCGACCTGGTCAGCTATTTGGTGATCGCAGAAAAGGATAAAAGCAAGTGCGTAAAAGCCGTCTACCAAGCCTTTATAGAATCTTAATTCCTGTATCACATTAAAGATTGATATAGGGAAATCATTCGTTGTACCAGTTGATTTTACGGGTGAGGTACATGATCAGGCCCAGGATGAGGAAGAGGACCACGCTGCCTGTCACCAGCGCGTAAGTTTCCATCTGGAGGAGCACAAAAATGAATATAAAAGAGGCAGCCAGCACGGCGGTGAGCATCAGGGAATTGATTCGTTTCTTCAGGAAAGATCCCGAGTAGGCGAACACCATGGTGAGTACGGCTACCGAGGCAATTAGATAGGCGATGTTAAAGCCCAGGTGTTCCGAAAGCGAGAGAAGCAAAAGGTAAAAGAGGAGAAGAGCAAAGCCCACCAGGGCATATTGAACCGGATGAATGCGCTCCCCGCTGATCACCTCGCTCAGGAAGAAAGAGATAAAGACCAGCACGATCACCAAAATTCCGTATTTGGCGCTGCGGATGTTCTTTTGGTAGTGGTCTGCAAGAGTCACCAGTTCTACACCGAAATCAGCTCCCCCTATTTTGTATTTATCCCCTTTCCAGGTTTGGGGAAAATTCCGGTTGAAATGGAGTATCTTCCAGTCTGCGGTGAATCCGCCGGCATTCACGGTATGATTGACGGGGAGGAAGCTTCCGGTGAACCCGGGGTCATTCCAGGCTGAAGAGAGTGTGACCGTGGTGGTTTCACCCAGCGGACTAAAGTGGAGGGAGTGGCTCCCCTTGAGGTGAAGGATGCATTCAAAGGTAGCCGGGAAAGAGGTGACTGGATCTAAGGGAAGGGACAGGCTGATGCCGCCGGCGCCGATCACCGGATCATCCATTCCCGGAAGAAAGGTGTGCTTCTGACCGTTCCACACCAGCTCCACCATGTTGCTGATACCCCGCAGATCGGATAACCCGATGGAGAGTTCGGCTTTGCTCCATTCTGTTTCTCCGGAAACTTGCAGAACTTCTGGGGAGGGTAGGGCAAAGGTTCCGGAGATGCGGAGCTCCGATTCGTAAACCACCACCTTGTAAATGCTCCGGAAACGGTCGCGGGGAGTCAACTGACCGGCAATGGTCAGTTCCTGCGGTAAAAAGTACTGAAGCGTCTGCACAACGGCGGGGTTCTTTCCCTCCTTATCGGTGACCGTTTCCCGCATGGGCACCGTAAGAACCGGACCACGTACCACCTGGTCTGTTGACCACTTCTCCATCACTTCCCTCCGCGCTGATTCTGCTGTGCTCTTGCGCTCCTCCATCAGTCCGACGATCATTAGCTTGGGAATCATCAGCACAAAAAAGACCAAACCGATGAACACGATTTTCAGCATCAAATGCCTACTGATCTCACCTGATTTGACGGGGCCGTTGCTCCCGGGTCCCGCGGGTTCCTGATTGATTGTTTCCATCATGAAATCACTGTTTTGAGGATTGTTCAAAAAGTTTTGTATTTCAAAGTTAAAAATCAAAAAATCTATTGCAGCCTGATTATCTCCTCCAGGGCTTTGAGGTGGGAGAGGAAGACTCCCTTGCCGAGGTCGGTAATTTCATAGGTCGTGACAGGTTTCCTTCCTGCGAAGCTTTTATGGACGCGGACATAGGCCAGGTTTTCCAGTTGCCGGAGGTGGCTGGCCAGATTGCCGTCGGTCAACTCGAGGGTATTCTTCAGGTCGTTGAAGGGTACCCTGTCGTTGACAGCCAGGATGGACATGACGCCCAGCCTAATCTTGCTGTCAAAGGCTTTGTCGAGTTGTCGGATGATATTTTTCACCTTCTGGAATTCCTGGATTCTCGTTCATGCGCATAGTATATATAGAGGCCATAAACTATATGGACCCCTCCGAAACCGACCGCCCAGAAGAAAAGAGCATATCGGGGCAGGGCGAGGGCCACCAGTCCGAGCAGGATTTGTGTGACTCCCGCCCAGTAAAGTTCGCGGTGTGTAAAACGGGAGGCGATGACCAGAGCAAGACCATAAAATACCAACAGGGAGGGGGCAATCAACTGAAAGAAACGCCCCGCTGCCAGAAGCAGGACAAACACTCCGCCAGTGGCCAGGGGCAGCATCAGGTTAAACAACAGTTGTTTGGAACCGGGCCCCCAGATCTGCTGATCACTCCTTTTGGCCTTGCGGATCGAAAGCCAGAGCGCCGTGACCAGCGATGCCACCAGGACCATTGTGGCAATCCCGGTGATAAACAGTATCTTCTGCGACTCGGTCATAGTTATCTTGCCGAGGATGTTCCACACCAGGTAGCTCCCCACAAGGGCATAAAGCCCCAGAAAGATTCCTGAAAAACCACTGAGCGACATGAACTTGTTAGATTTCTCCATCATCCGGCGAATCTCCGCCAATTGGTCCAGATATTCCTTACTGCTTTCCATTTTTAAAAGTACTTTGTGATGCAAAGTTACTATAGTTTTATTAGGTGATACTTTGCAGCGATGTTTTTTTTAACAAATAAAACATCGCGTTTTGACTTTTAACGGTCGGCAGTATGAAATCGTTGGGGATTATGAGCTTTGCAATATTTGGATTTGAATTGAACGGCATATCTTTTAAATAAACCACTTTTATTTTGTGACGATTAAAGCAAAAGTGATTGAAATAAAATGGGTCAAGGTGTGTCATCAAAATAGGAAAGAAACTTTTGCCAACGTCTTTCATTTCTTCAATCATAGTTGTAATGAAATATTGAAATAAAATGAGATTTGCATCATCCAAATAATCAAATATTTCATCAATAACCAATATGCAATTGGTTTTTCTAAAATTTCGTTTTGCTCTCATTAATAAAGTTATAAATGAAAGCACATCTCTTTGACCATTTGATATTTTGTGGGCTTTAGGCCATTCAACAATCAAGCGGTTATATTTTTTATCAACTGATGGTCTTATTCTATGAAGAGTTGTATTAAAACTTGCAATTGTATTTTCGTAATAAGCTTTATCATCAAGGTAGCAGGTATAATTTATTGCTTTTTTGAATTGTCATTGTGATAATTCTTTGCGTCTAACTCAATTTTATTTCTCCGTAATGAGTCAAATGCAACACCAAATGAACTTTTCCCAAACCCATTAGGGGCAACCAAAACATTTGGTTTGTTTGGTATTAGGTCTAATTGGAAGTTGTGATTACCAATGCCCTTTACATTCGTTATTTCTATACTCTTAATTTTCATTCTTCTGAATTGCCGTTTATCATTTCCATAATTTCCTTGAAGCTGTTCAGACCTGACTCAATGTTTTCAATGATCTCATTTGCCAGAATGTCGGGGTCGGGCAAATTATCCAGATCGGTTAGGCTTTTGTCCTTTAACCAGAAAATATCCAGATTGGTTTTGTCCCTTGCCAGTATTTCTTCGTAAGTAAATTTTCTCCAGCGTCCTTCAGGGTTTTGCTCGCTCCATGTTTCGGTGCGTTTGTGGCGGTTTTCCGGATTATAGAGTTTTACAAATTCAGCCAGATCGGCTGTGGTCATAGGTTTTTTCTTCAAGGTATGGTGTACATTGGTGCGGTAATCGTAAAACCAAACCTCTTTTGTTTGCGCCTCTTTACTTGCTGGCCGGTTGTCGAAAAACAGCACATTTGCTTTTACACCTTGGGCATAAAACAGACCTGTCGGCAATCGTAAAATGGTGTGTAAATCTGTTGTAAGCATCAATTGTTTGCGTACCTCTTCACCGGCGCCACCCTCAAACAATACATTGTCGGGCAGAACAACCGCCGCCTCTCCCGTAACTTTGAGCATGGTTTTTATATGCTGTAAGAAGTTGAGCTGCTTGTTCGAGGTTGTTTCCCAGAAATCCTGACGGTTGTAACTTAAATCTTCCTTTTCGGCTTCGCCTGCTTCGTTTGTTACCGTGTAGCTGCTTTTTTTGCCAAAGGGCGGATTTGCCAGCACATAATCGTAACGCTTGCCCGAATCGGCTACCAGTGCATCGCTTGATGAAATAAAGCTCTCGCCGGTAATATCGCCAATATTGTGCAAATACATATTCATCAGGCACAAACGGCGTGTGTTTGCCACAATCTCATTGCCATGGAAAGTTTTGTTTTTCAGAAACTCCTTTTCCTCGCGGTTGAGCTGGTGATGTTCCACCAGCCAATCGTAGGCGGCTAAAAAGAAGCCACCTGTTCCGCAGGCAGGGTCGGCAATGGTTTTCATGGGTTTGGGCTGTACACAGGCAACCATGGTTTTGATCAGGGCACGAGGTGTAAAATATTGCCCTGCTCCCGATTTGGTATCTTCGGCGTTCTTTTCGAGCAAACCTTCGTATATTTTACCTTTCACATCGGCATCCATCAAGGACCACTGCTCCTGGTCAATCATATTGATAACCCTTAAAAGCTTTGCAGGATCCTGTATTTTGTTCTGGCTTTTGGTGAAAATATGTCCCAGCATCCCTTTTTCGGTGCTCAGACTGCGAAGCAGTTGTGAATAAAACGATTCCAGCTCTGCACCCCGTTTGCCCGATAAGATTTCCCAATCGCAAAATTCACCATCCGGAATCTCTTTTCCCTCCACATCTTTAATGCGTGGAAGTCTTAAACCCTTGTTGTATGGCGGTTTATTCAATTCATCGGTCATTTTCAGGAACAGCAGATAGGTAATTTGTTCCAGATAATCACCATAGCTGACACCATCGTCACGCAGTACGTTGGCGAGGTTCCATATTTTTGATATGATCGCGGAATCGGACATTTGAATTATGAATTATGAATTATGAATTATGAATTAGGGGTTTTTTTGTTTTGTGGTGATGATGATGCTTTTTAGGATCTTATAAATTTCATTTGCTTGATTCTTTATTTTATCAAATTGTTTTGAATCAACATAACAGGTTGATTTTAAGAGCTCAAGCCAATATATGGTCTCGTCGCATTCTTTTTGTGCGATGCTCATTTTATGAATAAAGTCTTTTGTGCTTTCGGCATTTACAGCTTCTCTGACATTTGCACCAATGGATGTTCCGGAACGCAGCAATTGCTTGCTAAGCACAAATTCCTTCTTTTCTTCCTGTAAAAAACGATAAACACCGACAATGGTGATAGCTAATTCAAAGCTTTTATTTTTAATTATATTCGGTTTCCCATCATCCATATTTTATTATTATAGTTTATTTCGATTTAAAATACTTATTGTTAGTTGTTTCACTATATCAGCTTCTTCGGGTTTGCTGGTAGCAATAAATAGCGTAAGGGCTGCAAGGGTGGCATTGTCAATTATCGGTGTGCCGTCTGGTTTTAGCAATGCCTTGTTTTGTTCCATGAAATACAGGAAACATGCGGCGGCAATACGTTTGTTGCCATCGACAAACGAATGGTTCTTGGTGATAAAATACAACAGGTTGGCAGCTTTCTCCTCGATGGTAGGATAAAGCTCAACATCTCCAAAGCTCTGTTTTATCTGATTTACCGAGCTATGAAAGCTTTCATCCTTTGGTTTCGCGAACACATCCGACTCAATTCCGGAGTACATGATTTGAATCATTTTCAGGTATTCTTCAACTGTTGGATAAATAGTTTGTTGCTGCGTTATCCCTTTTTTGTCGAGTAACTCATTGTCGTAATCGTCGAGGAGCGAAAGGCCTTTGGCAAAAACTCTAAGCAGTTCAAAATCTTCAGCCGTAGTTTGCTCCGCCATTGCACGGTTGAGAATACGAATACCTGTTTTGAGATATTCCACTTCCAGTTGTTTTTGTGCCAGACGTTTTTCGTTAATGGCGTAGCCCTGAACGAGGTAATCTTTGAGACGTTGGGTTGCCCATTGGCGGAACTGAGTTCCTCGCTGCGATTTAACGCGATAACCTACTGAGATGATGACATCAAGGTTGTAGAATTGTATTTTTCTTTTTACCTGACGTTTACCTTCTGTTCGAACTGTCAAGGATTCCTTGACAGTTGAATTTTTGTCCAGTTCTTTTTCTGCAAAAACATTATTGATATGTAGGCTGATATTCTGTTTGGTTGTTTGAAACAAATACTCCATTTGCTCCTGTGTCAACCAAACGGTATCAGTATCTATTTGAACTTGCAGTTCAATTTGGTTATCACTGCTTTTAAATATCTCTATTTTATTTTCCATGTTTATTCTCCTTCCTTATTCGTTCCAGCAGCACACTTGCCGGTTCGTAATCAGCTTCCTGTCTGCATTTGGTGATTTCTTCCTGGCTTAGCAGCTTTCCCTCAAATGCATTTTTCAAAATGCTTTGCCGCAATGCTTCGGCTTTTTCCAGGGATTCGCTGATGTTTTCTTCTACTTTATCACAAACGGAAAGGCGGGATTTGATTTCACGGACGATTTGTTTTTGAATTGATAGGCTAGGAAATGGCAAAACTGTATTTTTTACAATTGACAAGTTCAAGTTTGGTTGAACTCCTCCGCTCGATAACAATCTAATATCTTCGTAATTCTTTATGAAAAACCATTTAACAAAATTCTTAGAGCCAACGAATTCTTGAAACATTGTAATAGCAGCAATTGCTTGATTAGTTGCTGCATCAATATTTAATTCAGAACATTTTCCTCTTGTTTTACCTTCACCATACATTGCAACAAGTAATGAACCTTTTGGTATTATTTTACAATTTGTTTCTTGTAAAGCTGCTTCTGTAATGTATTCATCGGCTTTGTCAACCAACAAAGTGTTTAATGCTCCACTAGTTACCCAAGGAATTGTTCCATTATTCCAATAATTTAAGTTCCCTCTTTTAGGCGTTGAGCCAGTTTTAACATCGGCGAACTCAATAACCTTCTTCTTAGGATAATCCCCCTCAAACGCCTTTTTCAGCACTGCCTGTCGGTATATTTTTAGTTGTTCCTGTGCGGTTTTAAGATCAGCAATGCCTTTGTCAAGCAAGGCGAAGAGGTTTTCGATTTTTTGGACGATGGCGCGTTGTTCAGGTTTTGAAGGGAATGAAAATTCAAGCTTTTTTAAAATTGTTTGGCTAATATTAGGTTGTGCTCCTCCAGCACCTTGAGAAATGAGTTTTGGCCTTCTGAATAAAAGAAAATTGTACAGGAATTTGGAATCGATATTATCATTCTTATAAATGCCACAAATTGCTTGATTTGTGGCAGCGTCAACACCTAAAAACGCAAGTTTTCCTATTGTGGCTCCATATAAAGCAATTAATAAAGTGCCTTTGGGAAAAATTTTAGCACTAGAATTCTTTACTGCTTCTTCAGAAATCTTCTCTTCTGTATTAAAAATAACACCTTTATCTAATTCACCAGATTTAACCCAAAGAATTGAACCTTTAAAATAATTATCGTTTCTTCTTGAGGGTGTACCGCCAGAAGAAGTATGAAATATATTTCCTAATTCATCAGTTGCCCAATCTTCTTTCATTTTTTTAGATATTGGTTGTGCCTTCGGGAACCTCAGGCACCGCTTCGGGAACCTCAGGCACCGCTTCGGGAACCTCAGGCACCGCTTCGGGAACCTCAGGCACCGCTTCGGGAACCTCAGGCACCGCTTCGGGAACCTCAGGCACCGCTTCGGGAACCTCAGGAATCATAGTATCCACGGTGGTTGAGGTTCTCGAAACCACCGCATTATTTTTCAGATCTCTATACGCCATTGAAAGGCCGGGGAGGCTTTCGAAGTCTCCTTTTATCAATGCTTCTTTTTTTTTGCGGCTCCAGCCCTGTACTTGTTTTTCCCTGTGAAAGGCTTCGTCAATTCTGCTGTATTCCTCATAATAAACCAATTTAACAGGAAGCCGTTTCCGGGTATGGTTTGCACCTTCACCGGATTGGTGCTGTTGAAGACGTAATTCAAGATCTCTGGTGCTTCCTGTATAGTATGATCCATCTGCACAGAGCAATATGTACATGTAAGCCTTCATTACGCAGCTAATACCTCGTTAAGTTCTTTGATAATTTCGTTCATCTCATTTCCGAATAGCTGATACATTTTTCCCCGTCCGCCCAATGCGTCAAAGGGGGTGTAATCCAGATCCTCAATTTCGATATGGTAGCTGCTTACCACATGGTCCTTTATCATACGCAGCCAGTCCATCTGTTCCTGTGTAAAGCGGTTGTGTTGTCCTGCATTCTGTTTGAAAATCCAGTTCTGGAAATTTTCATTTATGGTTTTATCGTATGGTCTTAATTCGCTGTCGATGCCACAGGCGTGACGGATTAACGAAACCAAAGCCGTAAGATCGTCTTTTGGCTTTTGCTTACCGGACACCTTGCTGTTCACAGAGCTTTGTCGAAGTGAATTTTCAATGGTCATATATGCATTCCAGACATAATCGGGGGCAAGCAAGGGTTTTTCCAGTTTTATCTTTTCCATCACCTCCTTAATCATTTTAAAGGTGATGTTCCGGCGGTTGTATGGTTGATTGTAGAAAATGTTCAATGCCATTATCTCGTTTCTGTTTTTTTCAAGGTATTCGGTAAAATCCCTGATGGTTTCGTATGCCTTTTCGGTGGTAAAGCTGTCCCATTCCGATTTGGTTACTTTGTCGATATTGATATGGTCTATTATCTGCTCATGTTTTTTATGCACATTATCAATGTATTCGTTCAATTGCCCGTTAAACGTGGTGGCAGCCTGCCGGATTAATTCCTGTTGTGCCTCTTTTCGGGCTTCTTCATATTGTGCAGGAGTACAGTCGCCGGGCGGAGTCGAAGCGACTTTTTCCTGTGCAATTTTTTCAATTTCATCAGCGTCAAAGGCGTTTATAAGTTCTTTGCTAATCTGTTTCAGGCTTTTGCCACCCGAATAATCCAAAAGCTTTTCCTTCTCCTTTTCAGTAATTTGATTTTGCAAACGAATCAGGCGGTTTGCCAGCGAAAGGAAAAAGTCTTCCTCTTCCACACCCATGGTAATTGCACCCAATAAATCCTTGAGAGCTATTGTGGGTTTGCGTTCCAGTGGCCGGCTGTCTGTCTTTTTGGATTTTGTAGCTCCGACCGCATCCACAATCACGAAGTGGGTTTTATGGACGGCAGTTTTACTCACCTGCATCAGGGTATCGCTGTCGATGGTGCGTGTTCCGCGCCCCTTCATCTGTTCAAAATAGTTGATACTTTTCACATCGCGCATAAAAAGCAGCACTTCCAGGGGTTTCACATCGGTTCCCGTGGCAATCATATCAACGGTTACAGCAATTCTTGGATAATACGAATTCCTAAACCGGTTCAGAAGCGATTTCGGATCTTCGTCGATTTTATAAGTTATTTTTTTACAAAATTCATTGCCTTCGTCGAACTCCTCACGTACTATTTTTATGATATCATCGGCATGGCTGTCGGTCTTGGCAAAGATGAGTGTTTTAGGTACTTCGTAATCGCCTTTTTCATCCACCCTGTTGGGGAAGATCTCTGTTTGCAGAGCCTTGCGGAATTCCCTGATGATATTTCTGATCTGGCTTGGGTTTACCACTTTTTTATCCAGATCGTTTTTGGAGTATTCTATATCTTCATCTTCCTGTTGCCAGCGTATTATGTGTGTCAGCTTATCGCGACGGTCAACGAACCAACCCGCTTTTATCACATTGCCTTTCTGGGATATATCAGTTTCGATGGTGTACACATCATAAGGCACATTTACGCCATCGGTAACCGACTCTTCATAACTATACTGGCTTACCACGTTTTCGTTGAAGAAGCCAAAAGTGCGTTTGTCGGGCGTGGCGGTTAGGCCAATTATAAAGGCATCGAAATAATCCAGAACCTGTTTCCACAGGTTATAGATGGAACGATGGCATTCGTCCACCACAATAAAGTCGAATTGCTCTATCGGAACCTTTGCCGAATATTCCACGGGAACCGGCTGTTTTTTATTTAACTGGTTTTGCATCCATGTGTTTTCCTCCGGGTTGTCGAGTTCCGCACTTTCGTCCAGTTCCTCGCCTTTCAGGATGGAATACAGACGCTGGATGGTAGAGATACAAACCTGGCTGTCGTTTGAGATATAGCCCGATGACAGACGCTGGACATTGTATAGATCAGTAAATTTCCGGTTATCATCGGTCGGTTTGAATGACATGAATTCCTGTTCGGCCTGTTCACCAAGATTTTTGGTATCAACCAGAAACAGGATTCGTTTTGCATCTGAGAATTTAAGCAGGCGATAAATAAAGGTAGCGGCGGTAAATGTTTTCCCTGCACCCGTAGCCATTTGGATCAGCGCTTTGGGGCGATTGTTTTTGAACGATTTTTCCAGGTTTCTGATGGCTGTAATCTGGGCAGGGCGTAGTCCAGTAGGGTCAAGTGTCGGCAAATCCTGTAAACGTCCCCGTAAGCTCTTTTCCTTTTTCAGCCATTCTGCAATTGTAGACGGTTTATGAAAACTAAAAACATTTCTGCCTCTTGGTTTCGGGTCCCTGAAATCGGTAAAACGGGTTACAGTCCCAGTACTTTCATAGACAAATGAAAGCGGGTCGTTATTCAGATATTTGAGTTTGGCATTTGCATAATCCTTTGATTGTTCTTCGACAACGGTTAAACGGTGTCCCTCTTCCTCACGTTTTGCCTCTATTATACCCACCGGTTTACGGTCAACAAATAAAACATAATCAGCAGGACCAAGATCAGTAAGGTATTCTCTTACCGCAACACCCTGACTTGCCGATAAATCAACCTTGCTTTTCGATTGCACAGTCCATTCGGCATCACTCAACATCCTGTCGATAATGTCTCTTGCAATCTGTTCCGGATTTTGGTTGATATTATCTGTCATTTATATTTATAATCAATGTATTAAAAATATCCGCAAGATACATCAAATGTATTGGAATTGAGCGGTGAGATGGCAAGAAAAGAGCTCTTTTGCAGCTTTTGGTCGTGTGTCGGCTTGTGCGATTTGCAAATGTGCTGTTTTGTGTGTTGGCTGTTTCCATTTTCTTGTCTTTTTGCAGCAAAATTACCACTGTCGTTGGTTTTTCTTCGCTTGTGCCTAACTTACGTATAAATGTTATATTATTTACACGTAAAAATGGATGCCAAACTTACGCTTTATTTTGACAGGGAATAGTCTGAATCATTCATTCAGATTTTGTAATATTCTGGATATATTTGAAATGATCTTAGCCTTTGTTGGCGGGATCGTCCTGAAGCGGCAGGCCGATTACCGCACCTTTGTCCTTGCCATCCTGTTTGCCAGGGCTTTTCTGGTCAGAACGGGCCATGGTTCAGTAGGATCTTGATTTTGTGACTTCGGAGAAGTTTTTTAATTTTGATCAATCTATAAAAGGTAGAATATGAAGAAAAAAATAGCTGTAGTTCTTTCCGGATGCGGAGTTTACGACGGAGCTGAAATTCATGAGGCCACCCTCACCCTTTTGGCGATCCACCAGCAGGGGGCCGATTACCAGTGTTTTGCTCCCGACGTCAAACAAGCTCATGTCATCAACCATCTCACAGGCGAGGAGATGCCCGAAAGCCGGAATGTCCTGTTGGAATCGGCCCGTATTGCCCGGGGAAACATTCTTGCCCTTTCATCATTTAACGCTTCGGAGTACGATGCCATTATTTTCCCCGGCGGATTCGGAGTGGCCAAAAACCTCAGTGATTATGCCTTCAGGGGTGCCGAGTGCAGGGTCAATCCGGAGGTTGAGATGGCGGTAAAAGTGATGGTAAAAGCTGGAAAGCCCATCGGGGCGCTTTGCATAGCTCCCGTTGTGATTGCCAGGATCCTGGGAGATGTTGAAGTAACCATTGGTAGCGATCAATCTACTGCAGCCGATATACGCAACATGGGAGGCACGCATATTTCCCGGACACATGGGGAGGTTGCCATTGACCAACGGCGGAAGGTAGTCTCCACACCCTGTTACATGCTGAACGCCAACATTGATCAGATCTATAAGGGTGCTCAAAATACCGTTAAGGCCCTTCTGAGCCTGATGTGATAATCAGGGAATTTTAATGATGCTAAAATCAAATCATGCCTTTCATAGACATTCATACCCACCAGATACCCCCTGAAATGGGAGATTTTTTTATCAAAAATATTTCCCCCGCCGATGAGATGCCCGGTCTTCAGCCCGGAGGGTTCTATTCTGTGGGACTCCATCCCTGGTTCATTACCAACAATCATGATCACAAAAATCAGATTGATGAACTCGGCCAGAAAGTTGCCCTTCCTGAAGTCATCGCCGTCGGCGAGTGCGGCCTTGACAAACTAGCCAATACCGAATCACAGTTACAGCTCGAAGTTTTTATTGCGCAATGCCGTATTGCTGAGGAAGTTAACAAGCCGGTGATCATCCACTGCGTGAAGTCATACAACGAAATATCGCATCTGAAAAGAAAAATCAAACCGACAGTTCCGTGGATATTGCACGGATATACAGGCAATGAAATGATCACCAGCCAGCTTGTCTCTCTGGGATTCTATTTTTCATTGGGAAAAATGTTCGTCAATAACAAATTTCAGGCGCAACGGATGATTGGGATGATTCCCGCCGACCATCTCTTTTTCGAAACCGATGAATGGCTAAAACCGGTAAGCCATGTGTATAAAAAATATGCAGAAATCAAAGGGCTGGCTGAAGAAGCGCTTTCCGAGCAGATCATGTGGAATTTCAGGGAGGTATTTATACGGCAATGAACCGGGAAGAGCGGACCCGGCTGCTTCTGGGCGATGAACGGATTGCCCGGCTGGCAACGAGCCATGTGCTGGTGGTCGGGCTGGGGGGTGTCGGGGCTTATGCCGCAGAGATGCTCTGCCGTGCCGGGGTGGGGGAACTCACCATCGTCGACGGTGACATCATCGAAGAGAGCAACCTGAACCGGCAACTTCTGGCACTTTTGTCTACCATTGGCAAACCCAAAACGGAAGTGATGGCTTCACGGCTCCTCGATATCAACCCGAAGCTGAAGCTCTCCGCACTGCAGGAATACCTGCGCGATGAGCGGACCAGTGAGGTGTTGGGAAGCGCCCCCTTCGACTATGTGGTGGACTGCATTGACACCCTTTCTCCAAAAATCTTCCTGATTTACCATGCGGTCAAGCTCGGATACCGGGTTATCTCCTCCATGGGTTCCGGAGGGAAAATGGATCCTTCGCTGGTGGCGGTGGCCGACATTTCAAAAACCCACGATTGCAAACTGGCGCGGATGGTGCGCAAACGGCTCCGCCGGCTGGGCATTTCTTCAGGTGTTAAGGCAGTTTATTCCCCCGAGGAGGTGCCCGAATCGGCCATCAGGCCGGAAGAGGGCGTTAACAAAAATTCAACCGTGGGGACCATCAGCTATATGCCTCCCCTCTTCGGATGTTTCCTGGCAGGCGAAGTTATCCGCGACCTTACCGGATGATCCATGTTCCTTACAGAAGTGCCACTCATTCCCTTGGCTTCAGAAGCCCCAAAGGATGGGGTTCACTTTTTGAGGCTGCGGAATTTCCCCCCCCCCCATGACGGAGCCTGGAGAGGCACTTTTATAAGATGCGGCACTTTCAGTCGGACCACCCGTATATTTTTGGTAATTCGGATAAGAACAAAGCAGATAACCTTCTACCTGGCAATTGGTGCCGATATTCCCTTTTTTGTCAATGACGAGTGTTTTGGAAGGCGCCCGGTTGTTTTCGACCCAGTCAATCAGCATATCCATATTTTGCGAGGAGTTGGGGGCGGCCAGAGTTTTGACCTCGACAGTTTCCCCGTTTCCGTTTTGAGAGTGGCTTCTCCCCGATAACCCATGATTTCCGTTTGGAACCACATACAAACGGGCGAATTTGCCGAGCTTTTTACGTCCCATTTTTTTGATCAGGGACTGGTAATAATCCATCTGGGCTCCTGAAGAGGCGATATTATCAATTGCACCTATCGTCATGATGATTTTCCCCCCATGCTTGTAAAATTCCGAAAGATCGGGATCCGTGCTGTCGAGCCATACGGAGATTTCCTGCCGCCGTTTTTCATATTTTCCGCCTTCCACATAATCCAGGGGATTTGCTGAGAGGTCCTGCATTAGAAATCCTGTCACCCCTAAAATCCCCATGTTGCTGTATATGGGAGCGGTCGCACCGGCTCCTTCCTGTCCCTTGTACCGGGTATTGGTGATCATGCCGAAACCGGCAGGTTCCGGCGTCGGGGTCCACATGCCGAAGGATGTCACCCCGTTGGCCAGAGGATTGGTAAACTTATAGGAACTATAAGAAAGTTCAAGGGTTTTAATTTGTCCGTCGGAAAGTTTTTCCGGATCGGAATTGTCATTGTTACCGGGATCCGCATTTCCGGAAGCCCGCAATCCCGCCCAGGGATCCCGGGGTCCGATACCATCGTGAACATTGAAAATCTGACGTGCAGCCACGTAATTGCTGATGATCCCATCCTGTAATCCGTCGAGGTGATCGGTCTGCCGCAGAAATTCCCTGGTGATAGCCTTCACCTTTGAGGTAGGGATCCAGTTTTCTTCCGGGATCTCCTGAATCCTGATGAGTGCCGGGCCCAGCATAAGGGTAGAGAAATTCACGATGGGCACATTGGAGATAATACCTTCATAATCACGGGGATATCGTTGAGCTACCGTTAAGGCTTCCCGTCCTCCGTGGGAATGGCCCACATAATAGTTGAATTCCGGTTCGGCGCCATACACTCTTTTCAGGATGACCATGACCGCATCGTGTGTTTTTTTCATCTGCATATAACCCAGATTCCGGATGGCTTCCTCATTCAAAGCCCATTCGTTCCCCTGGGTCGGACCAGTAGCAAGGAGTTTAACGGGCGGTGCTCCCGGGAAGCGCATTCCCGCAGATTGATGGCCAGCATCGCTGCCATATAGTGCGAAGCCTTTGCCGAGCATGGGATTTGGCCCTTCATTGACGGTAATGGTCCCGTTCATACCTCCGCCTCCTTGTTGCATCGACCGCTTTGACCACCTCTCCGGAAGCAGCACCCTGAAATTGATGGGCCAACCCTGAGGATCGACCGGCATGATTGATCCTTCCACCACGGCATAGGCCGGACTGCCTTCCACCCAACGGGCAGGATAGAGTACCACTGAACTTACGGGTTCACCGATTTCGGATGCTGGAATCGATGTCCCTGCCTTCTCGATATCGCTGGCACTGATGACAATTTCGGTGTGTGCCCCCTGACTGAAACATCTTAAAGAAATCAGCAGAATCAGGGAAGAAGTGGCAATCATAACATTTTTCATATTGTTCCTTGGAATTGAAGATTTTAAAAAGGGTAACTAAATTTGTGCCGTAAAAGTAGTAAAATACCGCCATACAGCGTGGCTTAAAAAAGATTATTATGGCATCGGACTGGAAAGAGAGACTGGGGGTGGTCTATAGCACCAATCCCGACTTCCGATTTGAGAAGGGAGAGGAGGAGGCTCTGGTCACATTGCCTCCCGGGAAGCAGGACTTGCGGGTCAGGCTGGACAAGAAGCAGCGCAAGGGCAAGGCGGTTACGCTGATCACCGGATTTAAGGGGAGGGAAGAGGATTCTCAGGAGTTGGCCCGTTGGCTCAAAATCCGTCTTGGGGTGGGAGGTTCCGCCAAGGAGGGGGAGATCATCATCCAGGGTGATTTCGTTCAGCGGGTATTGGACTTGTTGGCGCAGGAGGGGTATAAGGCCAGGAAATCCGGAGGATAATCCAGGAGTATTACTTTTTAAGTCTTAATTGTCAGGAATTTATAGTAATGCTTTGAAGAAGGTCCAGGTCATCCAGCCTGAGGCGATCAGTTTAAGCATGACTCCGCTCATGAATCCGATGAAAGATCCGAATCCGGCAAACATGGCGTCACCTGACTTTTTGCCGGAGGTGAGTTCGCCAATGACTGCCCCGGCAAAAGGACCGATGATGATCCCAAAGGGGGGAAAAATAAATAAACCGATTACCAGTCCGATAACGCTTCCCCAGACACCCCGCCGGCTGGCCCCGAACTTTTTGGCGCCCCATACCGGTACGACGTAGTCGATGAGGGTGACCACCACCACGACCACCGCCCAAATGACAAGAATACGGGTGGAGAGTTGGTAGCCTGAGGTGAAATGGAGGGCGAGCAGGGCTACATAGCTCAGCGGCGGTCCGGGCAGCGCCGGCAAAATGCATCCGAGGATTCCCATGATTAATAGCAAAATTCCCAAACCGATCAAAAAGTAATCCATATCTTTTCTTTTAAGTGTTTTGCTTCGGCTGTTTCCGGTTCAATATTATCATCAGGGCAAGGGCAGCACCGGCGAGGACGGCGCTTGCAGCCAGCATTTCGGCAATGGTGAGGGAAGAGAGAAAGGAAGCGGCAATCTCTTCCTGGTACGTAATGGTCAGCAACACCAAAAGGTTGTTGATGGCATGGCCGGCGATGCAAAGCAGGATGCTGCGGGTACGGATCATCAGCCAGCCCAGGAGAAGTCCCAGCATGAAGGTAGCCGGAAACTGCCAGGGATTGAGGTGAAAGAGTGCGAAGAGGAGGCCTGAGTAAAAGATGGCCGTTCCGGCCCGGTAATTCCGCATCAGCCCATGCATGATGACCCCTCGGAATATAAGCTCCTCCACAACGGGGGCGATAACCACCACCTTCATGAAAGCACCCCAGAATCCAAAGTCATTGTCAAAGATCTTGCTGAAGAGTTCCCAGAACCAGGGAGGTGTGGGAATCACCTTCTCAACCCCGGAGTTGATGACCGTCAGCCATTGTTGCACGCCCAAAAAGAAAAGGAAGAGAAGAGGAAGTAGCCAAAGTGAGAATTTCCGCATGGGAAAGACATCCCTGACCGGGTTTCCGGTTTTCCGGAAACCATACCAAAGGACAAAAACTACCGACCCGACACCCAGAACCACCTTCTTAATCGGGTGATAAAGGTATTCTGTGTCCTTATATAAGTCGATCAAGGCCAGCGGGAAGTCCACCAATGCCTGGATGAAGATGTAGAGCACCACCAGGTGGATGGCCTGCATCACCGTGGGATAGGGCTTTTCACCCACCTGTATCCCCTGTTCCTCCCCATTTCCGTAATTCACATTCTCCATAACTCAGCCGTTCATCATTGGTCAGGACTCCGATCACATTTTGCCGTTGTCAATAACGTATTCAACCGCATTAAGTTAATGTTTCTTCCGATTCTTCGAGGTATTTTCGGTAGAGATCAGGCCTGAGGAGCCGGGTACGTTCAAGCGATTGCTGATGTTTCCACTCGTCGATCAGTTTTTCGTTTCCGCCCAGAAGGATCTCGGGAACCTTCCAGCCGTTGTAATCGGCCGGACGGGTATAGACGGGCGGACTCAGCAGGTTGTCCTGGAAGGAGTCGGAGAGGGCAGAGGTCTCGTCGGAAATCGCCCCCGGAAGGAGCCTTACGATGCTGTCAGTAATCACAGCGGCGGCCAGTTCTCCGCCCGTGAGGACATAGTCGCCGATGGAAATCTCCCGGGTCACCAGGTGCTCCCTGATGCGGTGGTCGATGCCCTTGTAATGGCCGCAGAGGATAATCAGGTTTTCCTTCATCGACAGGTTGTTGGCCTCCTTCTGGTTGAAAAGGATCCCGTCGGGAGAAGTATAGATCACCTCGTCGTACTCCCGCTGCGATTTCAGGAAGTTAATGGCTGCCTCGACCGGGGGGATGGTCATCACCATGCCGGCCCCTTTGCTGTAAGCGTAATCATCGACTTTCCGGTGCTTGTCAAGGGAGAAATCGCGCAGGTTATGGATCACAATCTCCACAATTTGCTTGTCGCGAGCCCGCTTTACGATGGAGCATCCCAAGGGGCCTTCCAGCATTTCAGGCAATACCGTGATTATATCAATACGCATCAATGCACTTTTCTGCAAATATAGCAAAATCGTTATTAGCCTCTTTCACGGCTCTTCCCGAATGAAAATCCGTGTTTTACTGCCTGGGATGACCAAATGTGCTGCAAGGGTGGGGCCGGATGAGATGTGATGTCGGGCCTGTAAGATTCCGGGAGCGGGAAAGGAGATTCCCTGTAAGGATCCCAAGCTTGGGGAAGAGGCTAAAATAGAATTCGGGGCGCCATTATGACACTCTTAATCAGGAGAAACCGACAATATGGCATTGAAAAACCCATGATGGAGATCGGAAAACGTACCCTTTGACAGCGAAGGGGAGCTTTTTATCATTTGGAACGGCAGTTGATCGGAAGAGAGCATAAGCGATAATCAATAATTAAAAAACAATTTAACATTGGAGGAAATAAAAATGACTGCACTCAGATTATACAACAGCCCGCTCCGGAACAGTATGCTGGACGAAATGCTCAATGTTCTGGCCAACAACGAAATCAGTGAGAAATGTGCCTGCGGATGCGTTGCCGCCAATATTTCAGAAAATGAGGGAGCGTACAGGATTGATCTGTCGGTTCCCGGTTTCACCCGCGAAGATATCAAAATCAACCTTGAAAAGAATGTGTTGACCATCAAATCGGAAAAGAAGAGCGAGGAAGAGGAGGGCAAGTATCTCCGCCGTGAATTCACCACTGCCGATTTCGAGAGAAGGTTCATTCTTCCGAAGCATGTTGACACTGACAAAATCTCGGCAACTGCAGAGAACGGCATCCTCGGAATTGTAATCCCGAAGAAGGAGCAGGTGGTGGAAAAAGTCACCAGGGAGATCAGCATTCAATAACGACGCGGGAACCGGTATCAGGTAACCGGATAAAGATCATATCCGGTCAACGGTGGATCATTCTTTCCCCTCAGAAGGGAGTTCCATGTTTAACTTGTTAAAGGTGCCTGAAAAATAAAGAGGCTGTTTCAAGGAATTGATTCAGCCTCTTTAGGTTTTACCATTGTGATACCGAGTGCCATTCAGGGCGATGGAAATACTTCCCTTTTCGTCACCGAAGAGTTTTGCCGCTGCGCCCGCAAGAGTACCCCGCTTTTTTCATTCATCGACTTACCCTGTCAGGGGGCCTCAATTGTTTTGCCATTCATTTTACCCCAAGGTTGCTTTGGTGCTTTGGGCTGAATTTACATAGATTGTCAGCCCTTTGGACTCTGGAGTCTCAATTTCCTCCATTTTCCCATTACAAATGCCCTGCTATTCAATGGTCAGGGTTCGGTTTTTTGGATACCTGACCGTGTACATCAGGTTGAGTTCTTTCTTTTCAGTCGGTCTGAGCTGGAAATTCCATTCGATGATGCCGGTTTCCGGATCAGTTTTGCCGTTGGAGATATTGTCGGCCTTGACCTCGATCTCTTCCAGCGTAGAAACAGGAATCTGGTCAAAGACCGAAATTTTGATCTCTTGTTGTTTGTTGTTTTTAATGCTTAGAAGCCAACTGCGGGTTTCCTCTTTTTTACTTCCTAAGAACTTCTTGGTGGTGAATTGCTTTTGTATTTCCCGTTCAATGGAGATTCCCTTGTCCTTTCCCAGGGAGATGTTCAGGGTGTCGGACATATACCTTACATCAAGCAGGGTTTTGCCCGTATAAGTATCCTCGAAGTAGACGCTGGCTTCCCCTTCCAGAAGGTTGTACTTCTCCCAGTCGACGATTCGGGCAGTCAGGTAGGCATTTTTATCAATTTTGGGTGCGCAGAAATACTGGTACTCTGCAGGAAGGGAATAGCTGTCGATGTTGATAGTCAGGTTTTTCCCGTCCGAAAGCAGCGTGTAGGGCGTTTGAATCTCAAATTCGACACTGGTTTGGCGGCTCACCTGTTCCGTTTCCACCAGGTTAACGGCGAGGGCCATTTCTTCCTTTTCTGCGGCTGCTCTTGCCCCCCGGATCCTGAGACCGGCAACCTTACCCTGCAAGGCTCCACCCGTCACGCCATAACCTGTGACAACCACCTCGTCCAGGGTCCGAGAATCCTCCTCCAGCCTGAAATCCATTTGCGGGCGGGTGATGGGTGATTCCATCTGCCTATATCCTATAAAGGAAATCTGAAGAATGCCCCCGCCGGCAGGGATTGAAAGGGAATAAGCGCCGTTGGCATCGGCAACGGTCCCGATGGAACTTCCTTTCACCATTACCGTGGCTCCGATAAGCGGTTCACCCGTTTGGGCATCCAGGATGCGGCCGGAGACACGGCCGATCAGGTCACCGTAAGAGGGAGGCACCGTATGGTAATTGAGGAAATAAGGCTTCAACTCCCTGTAGGTGTTCGACGTATTGGGATCGGAAGAGGAAAGCCTGAGCTTCACATTTTTCCAGTCCTCTTGGGTCGATTGCCTGACATTGGCTTTGTAGGTTAGCCCGGCAGGCTGAGAGATGTTTTTCACCTTGATGTCGTAGGAAGGAGACCACCCCGCGTTGGAAACGATGTATTTGATCTCAAAAGGTACCTTAACGGGACTTTTGGTATCGACAGTGACCAGAATCTCTCCCGATGGAAACTCTTTTTTATTTTCCAGGGTGGCCAGTTGATTTTGAACCTTTGCCAATTCTTCGGAGAGTTTCTCCACGGTTGCCTGGCGGTCGATCTGTTTCAGCTTAATGGCAGTGATCTTCTCTGAGAAGTATAGGTTAGCTTCCTTGAGGGAGGTCAGGTTCGTCCCGGTATTGGCGCCTCCGACGGTGCTGTTGGCTTTGAGAAAAGTCAGTTCCTCATTCAACACCTCCAGGTAAGCCTTTTCCATTTGAATCTTCTTTTCCAACTCCTTTTTGATTTTCGTCAATTCCTCCCTCTCTTTTGACGGGATCTGGAGCGAAAGGAAATTGTGCTGATGATTGACCGAAAGCAGAGTCAACTCCCCCCTGGCATATACGCTCAGGCTTTTGGCATCGATAAAAGGAGAAAGGTTGACGAATTTGAGTACAGACCTGCCCGCCGGCACATCGACCATTTTTGAACGGGTGATTTGCGCCCCGCTGAGGTACACAGTCACCTCGCTGATATCGGACTTAATTTCAAGTTCAGCAGGTTTTGCCTCGGTTTCCGGCGCCATCTGTGCCGAAACATTCAGTGTCAGCACCGAAAGGAAAATCCATAATTTTTTCATATTGTATAATTTAAGTTAATATTTTCTTATTTCCTCCGGAACAGCACAGGCCGAAACCTGTCCTGTAGGTAAGGACCAAAGTTGTTGAAAATACACACTTCCAGTCAGGACAAACCCCATCCGTAGCCAGGCTCCCGGATTAATACAGAGGGGATGCTACAAATTCTGTTCCGGTTTCCGGTATTTTATGTCTATTTTCCCAATTTTCAAGTAAACTCAAACACAAATTATTAACCTTGTGAACTGGAAGCAGGAAATATTTCTACTTACAGTTCACGAATGGAAAAGAAAGAATTCATATTGGAAATATACAAAGATAAGCGGACGGTGTTCTCGTTGCCCGACATTGCCACGTTATTTCCTGGTGAAAATAAAAAATATCTGAGTGACCGTTTAAGCTATTATGTCCGGACCAACACCTGTTTTGTGCGAAAGACACCCAAAATTAAGATGAGCTTATTATTTCAATGATTTTTTGCTGGATTGGATTGTTGTGAGGTCTAAAAGTCGAGTGACTTCCATCATCACCGGGTATTATTATCT